>VTLG01011379.1_pt1 | contig 23334 bp, 45 predicted proteins | sample 4694571 | NCBI WGS metagenome assembly VTLG01 (sample SAMN12604809, study PRJNA352737) | marine metagenome | biome: ENVO:00000447; feature: ENVO:00000209|ENVO:00000569|ENVO:01000036; material: ENVO:00002151; isolation source: viral sequences binned using virsorter ...
CAGGAAGAAGTATTAAAGTTATTTAGAGCACGTTTTGGATTTCAAAGTACAAAAGGTTCTATAGGAGCAATCAAGAATGTTGGCTATATGATGACTATGGGTTCACCAACATCTGCTATAACGCAGATTGGTGATATGGCGTGGTCTTTATATAAAGGTGGAATGATTAATACTGGTAGAGAATTTATTAAGGCTATAGGTGCTGAGGTTGGTATTGATACTGGGCAAATTACTCCTGAAGATTTAGGAACTGAAAAGATTGCACAGGAACTTGAAAGTACAAAGGGTACTGCTAAGTGGCTAAATGGAATATTTTGGGCAACTCAGTTACAACGAATGGATAGATTAGGAAAGACTACTTTAGTTAACTCAGCTATAAGGAAGTATCAACAGCGTGCAACTAAAAATGATCCAAAGCTTAAAGCAGAATTAGAAGCAATATATGGTGAAGAAACAACTCAACTTATAGAAGATTTAAAGTCAGGCAAGAAGACTGAGAATGTTGAAATGTTAGCATTTAATACACTGCTTGATTTCCAGCCAGTAGCACTATCAGAAATGCCAGTTAAATATTTAGATAGTCCAAACGGTAGAATATTATATCAGCTAAAAACATTCACTATAAAACAATTTGATGTTTACAGAAATGAAGCCTTTGATAAAATCAAAAAAGGCAAGGTTAAAGAAGGGCTTAGTAACCTAGTGAAGCTTACTGTGACATTTGGACTTGCTAACGCTACTGGTGATATGCTTAAAGATTTATTGATGGGTAGAAAGATACACGCAGATGATTATTTCTGGACAGGATTATGGAGACTTATGGGAGTATCAAGGTATCACGTTTGGAAGACTAGAGAGGGTATAGGCTCAGGCTTGCAAAATGTATTAACTCCAGCTCAGGTTGGAATAGCAGATCAGCTTTGGAGAGATATTGTTATAGACTTACCTAAAAGTGAAAATCCTTCTAAGACACTTAAAGAAATGAGAAGCTGGACATTTGTGCCACTTATAGGTAAAACTGGTTTCTGGTGGTGGGGTGGTGGTAAAGAGAAAATCACTATGCAGGAAATAAAAAGATATAGAGATAAACGAAAGGAAGGAAAAGTATTAACAGCAGGTGAAATAGAAATCTTAAATGGTGAAGCAATAAAAGCTTTAGAAGAAGGATGGATTAGCTATGGCACTTGGGAAAATATAGTCCTTAAAGGAAAATGATAAAATCAATTGGTGAAATTATAGATGAAGTTTTGCATCAACTAGAAGATGCTGGTATTCCACGTTCAATAGATGCGTATAACCTTGTACTTGAAACAGGGATGGCAGAGAGTGGTTATCGTGCCTTAGAAGGTTATGGTGAAGGAAATCCTGCTGTTAGTTTCTGGCAGATAGAACCTGCAACAATTCGTGATACGTGGGAAAATTATATATCATATAGAAAGCCACTTATTGAAGCTGTGTATAAACTTGGTTTGATAGAGCAGAATAAAGTGTTTAGTGTATTTTCAAATATAGCACTGGCTTCAGCTTTTTGTAGAATTTATTACCGTAGAAAACCCGGAGCTATTCCTAAGACTATGCCAGAGCGTGCACAGTATTGGAAAGAGCACTATAATACTTATAAAGGCAAAGGAACGGTTGATCACTATGTAGGTGCTAATATGGGAGTTGAATAGTGGATGTATTTCAAATCCTTGATACCTATGGGATACCTCTCACTTTAGTTATAGTCTTTGGCTGGTTTATTTGGAAGCAGAATACATATATACAAAAAGAACTTGATGAAAATTTAGATAAATCTTTTTCTGAGTTAAGACAAATAGTATTAAAGCTTATTGGTGAATTGAAAAAGACTCAGTTAGAAGTGGCTAAGATACGTGGATATATAGAGGGAATAGAAGATATTTTAACCAGACTCACAGGAAGGATTAAAGGCAAAAATGATTAAGGCTTTATTATTTACAACATTTATATGTACAGGTGAAGGTGAGGTTCAGGCGTTGCAACCTAAAGCCACCGTAGTAGAATCAAGATCACGTAAGAAACAAAAGAAAGGACGTAGACGTGGAGGGAATGGTTTAAGATGATTGATACACTAAGTAAGTATCCAGAGATAGGAATAGGGAGCACGATTGGAACATCAACGATTCACTGGCTTGGAATAGTAAATCCTATACTATCTACACTTTCACTGACAATAGGTATAGCCGTAGGAGTAACTACTCTTTATCTCCAAATAAAAAAACTAAGGAAATAACTATGCTACCAGCAATACTAAAACTACTAACTCCTACTATACTAAAGACTATTATTAAATACGTTACAGAGGAAAACGAATTAGACATAGCAGTAAAAGATATGCAGAAAAGATTGGAGACACTAGAGAAGGACTCACACCCACAAAGAAAGTTAGTATGCAATAATAAACGTAATAAATGTAAGCTCGTAGAGTAAGGAGTAGAAATGTTAGAAAAAATGGTAATAAAAGTATTAAATGAAAATAAGGATGAAATAGTTAACTATATTAACAAACAGGTCAATATTCCCCTAATCGGAGAGGAAATGGAGCAAAAAATCTTTGATTCCTGTGTCTCAGCCTGTTTGGAAGCCGTAGAGGTAGTTTTAACTAAGAAATAAAAAAGGGGCTTTACGCCCCTTTCTCACTCATTTAAGAAGTAATCCTAAATACACTGGTATGCCGAGCCAGAACCTTCTTATCCATACGGGGTGCATAGATTTCAGTGGTCTTGATTGAAGCGTGACCTAGTAGGTTTTGAATAACCTCTTTTGGAACTTCCAAGTTAAGCATAGTAACAGCAAATGTATGTCGTAACGTATGCAATCTAATATTATGCTTACGTACATATGATGAATTGAAGTTACTTTTAAGATTTCTACGTAAAGCCTTTCTCCAGATTTCCTCGTTTGCATTTGGAAACAATCTACCAGAAGACCTTTCAACAACATCACGAGCTTCATCATTTATAGGAACTTCAATAGGCTCATCTGTTTTTTCACTTACGATATTAAAGAACATATAGTCACCATCTACAGTAAAGTCATCTGTGCTTAAATTCCACATATCACAAGGTCTAAGTCCCGTAGCAAGTGCAACTACGTAGAAGTCTCTAAAACAGCCAGCATTGTCCAGTATTTTGCTTATTTCAAGTGCTTGGAATGAATACCTTACTGGAGCTTTACATTTGAGTTTTTTAAGCCCCCTAGCTTCGGATTTATTAACAAAATTCATATCTTCACACCAACTAAAGAACCTTTGTAAAAACTGAATATTCTTATTGATAGTTGCTGGTTTAACAAACTTACTACGCTCTACTAGGAATCGTTTCATTTGTGGTAGTTTAGCATCTTCTACTTTACTAATCTTGGCAAACTCTTGAAATCTTCTAAGAGTAATTAAAACCATTTGACCTTGGCGTTCACTACGTTGATCCCAGCTTTTCTTATTCCAACTATCATCAATATTATAAATACTACTTATAAATTCATTCACGGCAGATTTATAGTTGGTACGATTCTGGCTTGTAGGTTGACCTGCAACTTCGGATTGAACTTTAATATTATTCATAAGTTCAATAAGTTTAATTTTAGCTTGAGCTTTATCTTTACCCAAACTTTTACGTACACGCTTACCCTGACTATTGATAAAGTCAGAATAATACGTGTTGTTTTTTTTAGTGATATATTTCATTTTATGCTTCTCCAATTTCTGGGAAAATGTCAGTAGTTGATGTCAGTACTGACGTTTTACTACACTTTCCCAGTTGCTCGTTTACTACAGAAGCACTCGTTTTATCGAGGAGATAAAACTTTGCGGGATGGACGAGACTCGAACTCGCAACTTCCGGCGTGACAGGCATCAGCATATTTACACTTTCCTCGACGAGGTTTGTAGTAAATATACTGTTTCTTCACCAAAATTGTCAGTAGTTATGTCACCTGTTCTGTCACCTCTTTTACTGCTGAATTTTGGCTCGAAATCATCCATCCTTCTACTAGTCTTTTTACTAGTATATACTGTAGTTAAATTCATTTATTAGGCTTTAAACTTTTCTTTTTGAGATTTTATGTTTTTATAAAACCTGTTTGATTCTTCCCATTTTTCAATCGTGGATATGTCAGCATCAACCTTTTTTAACCCACCCTCTTTGTCTAAAGGTAAAACACGAGATTCAATATAGAAATCTTCTTCTTTATTATTTACCTTCCAAACTGTAGGTATTTCCATTTCAGAATCAGACATAAGTGGAGTAACTTCAAATCTCCAAAAGTCATCTTTATGAACCACGTCAGTCCACTTGTAATTTTTTATAATATTAAAAGCATCTGTGAAGTATAGATCAGCATATTTCTGAGTGACTGATACAAACGTTTGTTTTTCCATATTTGCAATAAACTGCATACGATTATGATCTAAATTCATATCAACTGTATTTTTTGACAGGTCTGAAATAGTTTTATCTAATAAATCTATTTTTTTTATAAGATATTGATTTTCTTCTCTTAACTTTTTTTTGTCATTTAACAAATCTTTATTATTCTCAACTAAAGATTGGATTAACTGTGATGTTTCTAAATTCCCCATTTGTGACTCCTTTGCGAGTGGTTTGATTTCAAAAGACTCTATAGATAGAGGCTTTAATTCTGCCGTCCCATCTATATCTATAACTTCTTGATCAAGTAATTCTGCTAGGGAGTGTAAATGATTGCTACGTATATGCTTTGCTTTACCCGTTTTCCACTTGTAAATAGAAAGTCTGGAAACAGATAAATCCTGTGCAATCTTTGTGTCAGTTATTTTAGATGATTTAAGTAGGTCAATAATACTTTTACCAATCTTCAATTGCTTCTCCATAGCTAAAGTTAATAATAAAAAGTTATATTTTACAACTATTAGTATATTAAAACTTTAAAATGGTAACTTGCAACAAAAAAAGATTACACTATATGATTTTTAGTATTCAAAAATTAAATTACTTTGGCTTAAAGTATACTATTTAATATATTAAGCATACAATATTTGTATTAAAAGTTAACACTTAAACAGGAGAAGCATATGACAAAGAATCCAAACAATCTCGTCACAAAAAAGCAAATCTGGAATACACTTTCCAAAGTAAACGTAAATAACCATACAGAGAAAGTTGGTAAGTTTACATATTTATCGTGGACTTGGGCTATAGACACCTTGATGGCTCACTATCCTAGTTCTAGCTGGAAGTTTTTAGATGACTTAGAACACGGTGATGGAAGTAAAGAAGTACGTGTAGAGCTTACTATAGATGAAAATGTATACTCTATGTGGCTTGCTGTTATGGATTATAAGAATAAAGCAATACCTAATCCAGTTTCAACTGAGGTAGCTAACGCAAGGATGCGTTGTTTAACTAAGGCTATCGCTGTAGCTGGTTTAGGATTTTATATATATCAAGGTGAAGATTTACCAAAAGCTTCGGAGGAAAACAGTCTCGCTGGGAAGCAGTCAACTTCAAATAGTGCTTCTCCAAAGTCTAAGAAAAATGATACTAAGACTTCCCAGCGAAATGTTTACTCTAAGCTAGTACCATTTGGAAAATTAAAAGGGAAAAAGTACGGGGAAGCTTTTTCTGAGCCAGAGTTTTTAGCTAAAGCTATAAAACACTGGGAAACACATTGGGAGAATAATTCAAAAGTAGCGAGGGAGGACGCAATTTTACATCTGGGGACATTGAAAGAACTTCAAGACTCAAATGTAAAGGGGGTTCTATAGTGAAAAAATCAGCCTTTGCCCTTTTCTGCGAACGCTATAATCAACCATACGAACACGAAACATCCAGCTCTCATAAAAGACAAGTTGCTGATTGCACTAGGCATTTGAACATATGCACTACGTGTAACAGTGTCTACGAATATCGTAGTCCTACAGCTAATAGGGGCTCTATGAGGGTTTATAAATACTCTGAAATCCCAAGGATTGGATTTCCAGAGAAGGTCTGTGAAAACTGCTTAGATGACACTATATTAGTGGAAAACTATTAAATGCCTAGACCTAAACATCTCCAATATATATTAATACCTTATTCTCTTTTAAAGGAAGATTCTTTATCAGATAAAGAACGTATAGTATTAGCTAATATCTTAGGAGTAGTACAGGGTGGTGGTAGTTATAAGTTTGATAATATTTGGATAGCTGACTATTTAAACTGTCATCCTAATACAGCTAGCAGAACTGTAAGCAGTCTTCAGAAGAAAGGTTGGATTGATGTTAACCTAGTTAAAAAGAAGGACACAAATGCTATTGCTTATAGGGTATTAACCATACGGGATAGGGGTCTATACCATATGGGAGATACCCCCCTATACCAAACTGTTAAGCATAATAATAATACTTTAGATAATACTCAAGTAAATAATAATAAAAAAGAACTCTCACAAAGATTTAAGGAATTTTCTGAAAAAGTAAGATCATATACTGAATACTCTCAATACCACGAAAACTTTATAAACTGGTGGGGAGAAGATAACGGTACTTATATGAAGTGGGAACTGGAGAAGCGTAAGAGAGGCACGTTTGCAATCAAGAACAGATTAAATACTTTTAAACTTCGTGATACATCTCAAGGTCAAGACGAATGGGAACAAGAATTAAGGGAGAAATATGGGACTTGATAAGATAGAATTGCTAAAGGAATTATTTTATGGATTTGGACGTGATCCTCACGTAAACAAGGGAATATTTGACCACTATTTAAATAAGACTTCCGATACTGAACCTTGGGTTTTAAAGAAGGCTGTACAGGAGTTATTAACTGGATGTCAGAGCCTTCCAAGGATTACTGAGTTATTAAACTCAATCAAACGCTTTAGTCCTAATCAAGAATATATAGCTACCGAGTGTCCCTTGTGTGGCAAGGATGGTCTTATTTATAGCATTTTTGCTATTCCACCTTCTGGAAAGAAGCAAGAGGTTTACAGTTTAGAGCAAAAGATGGTTAAGGGAGCAAATTACAAGTCTATGATTATTGGTCGTTGTAAATGTCCCAATGGTAATCAATATGAGCAAGCTGGTCACAGCACTTTAAGTAGAGCTGTAGAACCACCAGAGTATCTTATTGAACTTTCAAAGCAGTATGGATTTGATACGGCTTTTTATTCAGATATACTGGCTAAAAAATGGAATAAAAAATCAAGAAATATCCAGCCTGTAGATACCCCTTTAAAAAAGGATTTAAGTAAGTATGACAAAAGCTGAACTGGTGCAAAGGGTAAAGCTTTTAGAGGAAGTAAACGAAGAATTAGATGATAGTCTTGACAAGGCTCTAAAAGATAATAAAGAATTGAAATCAGAGTTATCATTTTTAAGAACAATAATAGAGGATGAGGGAATAGTAACCCTTGATGATATACAAGGTCAATATTTTGATGAAGATGGGGAACTTTCTAAGAATGGATTAAAAATGTTAATTAAGGCTGGAATGGGGCGAGATGATGTTGAGGAACTGATGGCGAAAGGTGATGAGATAGTGGGATGGTTAAAAAGAAAGGGAATCAAATTGGATTCTGGTGGAAACTTAGATAAAAACTAAAATGGAGAATAAAATGAAACACGCAACACCAAATATGGCAGATACACTAGCTTCTAACGGTGAACTATCTATACGTAAACCTAGTGTAAATAAGCCAGAATTAAAGGATATAGGTTCTGCTATTTGGAATCCTATGTCAAAAAGAAATGTAGGCTATGCACACTATACAAATCTTAAAAGAGAAGGTATTGACTTGTCACAGCTTGAAAGAAATTGTTGGATAGATGGCTTTGATGGTACGCTATCAGATGATGAGTTTTTAGCCCAACATAATATTATAAAGAAACCTATGCCAAAATTCACTCCAGCAAGTGAAGAAGAATATGTTGAATCAACTAGCACTGATTACACTAGCACAATTGTAACACAAGCTAAACAAATAGATGAACTTACTAAGGATATAAATCTTGCTAATACAGAGAATGCACGTCTGCTTCACGAATTAGAGAGATTACGTGAAACGTCTATACAGGTTTCTCGCAAGGTTGATTCTATAATTAGAACAATTGATACAATCATAAGTAAAGATGAATCAATCCCCTTCTAACGGCTTCTTTTACAATAAGAGCGAGGACATTGGTCAGTTTGATTTTAACGCTGATAAATATGCTAGTGAGCAAATCAAATTAGCCAATCGTGTAGAAGATTTAACTGGGGTTACTTTCTGGGCGTGCAAAGATAAGTTTGCAAAATACGACTATCACTTATGTCGTGAAAATGATCCTAAGAAGTTTATCGGTTCTGGTACTGTTGTTCCAGCTTTACCTATGTATTGGCAACCTGTTGATGGTTTGGCAGAGCTTAAATATAGGAAAGTCAAGTCTGATTATTTTAATTCAACACTTTTAGACGCTGATAAAATGAAAGAGATGATAGTCCATTCTAGAGATATGGGAATGCCAAGTTGGATTATCTGGTCATTTACTGATTGTGATATGTATTACAAGGTAAACCCAGAGCATACATTTAGAATGATGTTGGGACGCAATACTCAGACCACAGAGGATTTACCAGAGGAGTATAAGCCACAAATGTTAATACCAATGGAGTACCTCACAGTATGTACTCCAGATATGTTTAATAAAAAATAAAGGATGAATAAATGATAAAGGTGATTATCTCTGATTTAGCTACTGGATATACTGAACAATTCAACGATTTAATATCTGTCGATGAATCTATTAATTACACTATTAAGTCACTACTTAAAGAGATTAAACCTATTGAATTGGTTTATAAAGATACAAAAATAAAAATAGGTATTGATTTTGATAAATATATCCATTTCTTAAAAGAACTTGAAAGGACACATCTAAAGGAGAACAAATAAGCAATATGGAACACGAAGCAGTGAAATATATAGAAGAAAATTATCCACAAACAGCTAAATGCTTTAAGGCTATTCAGCACGAACAGTATGTCCTTTTTTGCAAGAAGCAAAAAGATTATGGCAGTGGAAATATTGCGATGGGAACATCGCTAAAAAACAAAGAAGATATTAGATTTTCTTTGACAGCTTTATCAATTCGTATGAATGATAAAATACAGAGGTTATTAAACCTATTTAAAAAACAGCTAACACCCGAGAACGAATCAATTGAAGATGCTTTTCAAGACCTAAGCGTATATGGAATTATTGCACGTATTGTGTCTGAAGGTTCTTGGGGAAAATAAAGGAAACACTATGTTTGAAATCAAGAGAATGACGAATGTAAACTGGAATAACTCAATAGTTAGAGCAACACTAGATTTAATCATAAAGCCACACGGTATTGTACTTCGTGACTGTATGCTTAAAGAAGGTCAGCACGGGTGGTTTGTAACTTCACCATCAAAGAAGTTAAAAGAAGCTTGGACTGATGATAGTGGTAAAACTCACGAGTATATGGATTTAGCCTTCTTTCCTAAAGAGATTAGGGATGAATTAACTAAAACAGCTATGGAATCTTACGATCCATCTGGTGGTCAAAGTGGCAACTCTGCTACACTGAAAGACGCTGTATTAACAGACGATATACCGTTTTAGTGGATCCAGAAATTTTAACAAAGGCTAATCAAGGGTTGGTAGAGCGTGTAAATGATTTATCAACCCAAGTAGCTAGACAAGAAAAGATGCTCCAGTTATGCTTAGAGGTGATCTCTCAATTCGGACATTTTGTACCCAATATAGTAAAAGAATTTGAAGATGAATTAATTAAACTTGAGGAAAAATCATATGACGATGTCAAGCAAGAAAGACAAGGCGATAGCGAAGGCTGAATCAGACTTAGAGCGTAATAAGAAAAAGTCTGGAAGACCTACTGATAATTATGGAGAGAAATACGTTACAGGACTTGAGGGAATGAGAACTCAAGGCAAAGGAAGTCGTTATCGTGTTATTGAAGGTTGGTATAGTGACGAGATGACTAAAAAATTTAATAAGATTTTTGAGAAGCGTCAGAAACAATGGGATTCTGATTCAACACCCATACCAGAATTTGATGAGAAAAAAACCAAGTAAAAAGACTATGAGAAGAAGGCTAGACAACGTAGTCAGAGACTATGTAAAACTTCGTGACAAGAATGTATGCCAGACGTGTTTTATACATAAAGACTCCACGCCACAAGGTACGGTTGATTGGTCGCACTTGGTTAGTCGTAGATACCAGATATTAAGATGGGATCAGCGTAATTCTTTAACACAATGTAGAAAGTGCCATAATCAGTATGGGGATGGATTTAACTCACCTCTACAAAACGCAATAGATAGAATTTGGGGAGAAGGTACAATAGCAAAGCTTGAAAAAACAGCTATGCAATATCCCACAATAAAAGGAACACCACTAGACACCGTTGAATTTCGAATGGAACTTGAAGCGTACTATAAGCAGCTAATTAAATATCTGGAAAAAGGTATAGCACCAGATGAAGTTATGAAAGCAGTTGAATCAAGTTGGGGGAAAGAAATAGAAGATTATCTGGATATAGGCGAATGAATTGTTGGCATTGTAAAACAGAATTAATTTGGGGTGGAGATCACGATTTTGAAGATTATGGGATAAATGGGAATGGTATTGTTAGCAACCTATCTTGTCCTAAATGCCCTACATCAGTAGAAGTATATTATAATATAGATGAAGAAAAGGAGAATAAATGACAACACTTCCAGACATTCAAAGGTTAAGAAGACATACTCAAAACTGTTTAGATCAATATACAGACAAGAGTGATCCAGAGGCAAAGAGAACAGAGGGTTGGCTACAAGCACTTGATTATATTGCTCAAAACTATATTCTTAAAAAGCGAGATGAAAATGGTATATCCTAGGATAATTAAAAACACATCTTATGGGAGAGTGTATGAGGTAGAGGAAGGTTTATTCTTCCCTAGTGTTACGACTATACTCAACTATGGATTGCCCAAGCAAGAGTTTTTGATGAAATGGATTATAGAAAATTCAAATGGTAGTTACGAAAAACATCTTAATCACTCTGGTGAGGCTAGTGAAGTTGGTACGGCAATACACGATTTGATAGAGCGAATAATAAATGGAGAAATTATTGAATTTACAGATAATCCTCTTGACTATGTATCTGGTCGTGGATATTATCCGACACACAATACGCTGATTCAGATTCGTAAAGGACTTCAATCATTTATGAATTTCTGGAATTATAATAAGCCAAAGGTTGAATCAGTAGAAATACTTATGTATAACACCGATAAGTACGAGGGTAATTATATGTTCCCATTCTGTGGACGTTGTGATATGATCTGCACGATCGAGAATGAAAAGCTACAGAAAGAAAGGTGGCTGATTGACTTTAAGAGTTCTAAGGTTGTTAAGGATGTTTTAAGTTATCAAATTCAACTTTCTATGTACACGGCTATTCATAATCAAAACAATCCAGATCAAAGGATAGATAAAATGGGCGTTGTTTGGTGTAATAAGAGTTTCAAAGGCGTTAACCCACCTCGATCAACCTTAAAACCTATAGAGTATCAGTATAGACCAGACTTAATAAAACCCGTATATACAATCTTCCAAGAAGTTTACGATGGTTTCGAATTAGGCAAACCAAAAGTAAAAGAACCAATACCAAGGGTATTTAGTCTTGAAGCGTAAGGGATTCAACGAAAGTAAGTTACTTCGAAAGCTAGACGAAGAAATAAGAAACGTCCAGATCGTAACTAGTTGGGAGATGTTAACAGAGTTTACCCAAGTAGCTTACAAAGACAAAGTACAATACCTTATGGATCAATACGGTCTATCTTTTAGTAGGATAGAAGACATCATCAGTATGAGTAACGAAAAAGATTAAAGTAATCTTTATAGTCAAGGAGAAATAAATGAAAATTAAAGACCAGTTAAAAAAATTAGAAAGTTTAAGAGAATTTCAAGATGGGTCTGTAGGAATCAATGGAGAGGATTCTTTAAACTCTAAAACTTCGTTTCATACTACTAAGGTAGATATAAGCTTAGGACGACTTCCTAGTGGAGAGCTTTTAGGTGATTTAAGTATCTATATATATTTTAAAGAAGGAAAGCCGACAGAATTCACCTTAGAGATTGGATCAGAAATAGGTTCAGTTTATATTATGGAAAGTATGAAACCTCAAATACTTGAACAGTTGAGAGACTTTTTAAATTATGCAGTTCCAAAAAATTAAAAGGGGGGCATTTCTTACGATGAACGAAACAAGACGGTCTACAGAGCATAGCACTCGATCTAAACCCAATCCTCATAATCCCCCCTTATCTTTTATACTTGGTTGGATTGCCTTATTCGGATATACTGTGTCATTCTGGATTATATTGATTTATACAGTAATTAGTCTGTTAAAATAAAAACCCCAGATATAAGGAATATCTAGGGCTTTAAAATGTACCATTGGAGGCGTTTATTCCATCAAGTCATTTACGTATAGTAGTTCAAGGTACTCCAGACACTTTTGAGCAGGTTTACTCATTTTAACCTTCCCAGACTCAATTTCCGATATTCTAATTCCAGAGCCATAGCCAAGTAATTCAGCCATTTTATCTTGCGATAATCCCATACGTTTACGTAGTTTAATTAGCTTTTGCATCAGTTTTAATCTCTCCAATCTTGATACATAATTTACCATCAATACGTGTAATAATAACAACTAGTCTCATATTATTTAACCTCCTTAAATGTATTGCGTTCAGTTATGTCTTTTATATATTTATCTTGCAGTTCTTGAGATAATTCAGTCATACATACAACCTCTTCACCTTCTGCTAAAGATAAGCCACGATCATTTACCATCTCTATGATTGATGTAAAGTGATATATCACATCTAGTGGTTCTGAAGGTTCACCTTTATATAATATAACATAATCTTCTGAGCCTAGTATTACCTTTTTAGTTTTACATTCTTTCATATTATTTATTCTCCTCTTTTTGTTTTTGATTAAACACATCTTCTACCTCATAGTAGTGTTTTTTGCACAGAGTATAACCCTCTCTATTAACTTTATATCCATCATCAGTACATATTAAGCAATCTTCCATCTATACACCCTCCATTTCGATTATCTGTTCCAAACTACGGTATCCTGTACGAGAGTATAAAACAGAGTTTAAACTATCTTCATTTGTACCATTGATACTAGTCACCAGACGTAATTCGTCTTCAGTAGCAATGCTCATTTCAACTATATAATCCCATATTATTGTTAGTCTATCATTCATATTATTTATTCTCCTCATCTTCTATTAATTCAATTATTTCATCAAGGCATTGACCGTCGGTTATTTCTTGACCATCTATCGCTATTATTGCTTTTATTTTGGCTATAAGTTCATTTTTAGTCATTTTGTACTTCTCCAATTTAAATGTTAAGTGCCGTTGTTGGCTATACAATATTACGTTAAGCGTAAGATACAATGCAAGAAAAGTTTACAATTAGTTTAATTTGAGTATACATAATAGAGGAGAAATAAATTGTAACCTCGGTGTAAACCGTGGAAACTTTTAACTACTTTTAGTGTTAAAATAACCGTATGAATGAAGCTCTATATATATTAACTGGTGCAGTATTAGGTGGTACGCTCTGCACGATTGGATTCAGCTTAGGTGCTTACTATATAAAAAGAGCCTACGTGGAGTTAACTCAACCTTATACAACAAACAACACAGTAGAGAGTAACAAACCACATATAGAAGAAGACTCATACAATTGGGAAACATACGATCAAGCAACACAACCCCAAGACTATGAAGAAGCTAATTAGAAGACTAGTACATACCAAAACCAAATTCCTATGCGAAAGGTGTGGCAAGACTATAAATGGAAATCAATATGAATACAGACCCGTACAATACATAGATGACTATATCCCAGAAACTCAACGATTATGTCGCAATTGTATTTACACAGAGTCATTTGGTAGTAAAGGTATAAATCTTCGCAAAAAGAACAACCAGATAGAAGAAGAAACAATACTATTTAAGGATGTTAGATGAAAGAAACACTAGATAAGGTAGGTATCAAAACAAGCAAAGAGGCTACTAAAGGGGATAACCTTGTAAAACAAGCCACCAACAAGGTAGAGCGTGATAAGTTTGGAAGGCTCAAGAAAGGATCAACAGCTAATCCTAACGGTAGACCAAAGGCTGGTAAAACAGTAGTAGATCAATTTAGAGATAATCCAAAGATAAATAGCGTTATAACGAAGCTTTTTAACGTAGCTGATACATTGGGTACAGATAACCCAGATAAGGACGCTCTGAGTGCATCTAAGCTTATTATTGAACGTATTATCCCATCACTCAAGAGCAGTGACTTGCAGATAGAAACTACTGAGAAGGGTTATGTGGTACTACCAGAGCCAGAAGAAGATGATGAGTAGTTCCTACTTGATAGGCAGGAACTTCTCCTCGACAAATGCAAAAGAGGTGACAAAATAGGTGACAACAAACGGCAAATTGAATAGGTATTATATGAATCGTCATATGATTATGATTCCAGAAAGTCTCGTCGGTGAACCAACGTATACTAGTTATAGTCCTCCTCAGTAATATTATGGAGTCCTTTATCCTTACCCGTTACCTAAACTTATTCTGTGCAGTGTTGTCTATATGGTACTTTGCAATTTCTATGAATTATATAGTGATTTGTATAGGGGCTTTAAATTTGGCAGTATTTATTTCTGGTTCTCAAATTTTAAAATTTTTTAAAAAGTATAATTAAGATATGGCAGGGATGAAAGGTAGAGAAGTAACAGCTATTGCCAAGAAAAAGCTGAAAGAACAGGACAAAAGAAAAAAATTAAAAGGCATCGTAAAGAAGTTAGCCTTTGGTCATAAAAACCCTCAGCCCGGTTCTATTGGTGAAAGAATTGGCACTGCTTATCAAAACCACCAAACCTTTAAAGGTTTACTTGATTCTGGGGTTAGCGTAAAAGAGGCACGTGCTGATTTTGAGCGTAGGACATCAAATCAGAGAAGGATTAGGGATGAATATAAAAGGCTGAAAAAAATTATGAAGAAAGAATCTAAATGAAATGAAGGTTTTACTAAACCACTATAGGAATATTGTATGAAGGTTTTATGGCAACCACATAAAGGTCAGCAAACAAAGGCTCTATCACAGCCTGATTCGGTGTTTGAAATAGCATTTGGTGGCTCTAGAGGTGGAGGCAAAACATCTGCTGGTATAGCGTGGTTATTAAAAGGCACAGAAGATCCCGGATTTACTGGGCTTGTTATACGTAGAAACCATTCTGATTTAAGACAATGGATAGATGAAGCACGGCAAATTTACGTGCACGCTAAACTTACAGGTAAACCCGGTGTATTTGAATTTCCTTCTGGTGCTAAAATTTATACTGGTCATTTGAAAGATTCCGATGCGTACACGCAGTTTCAAGGCTGGAATATAACTCGCTTACTTATAGAGGAGTTAGGACAAATACCTCAAGAAGAATATTATCTAAAATTATTATCATCTGTACGTTCAACTTGTGGTATAGCTCCACAAGTATTCTGTACTATGAACCCCGGAAACGTAGGACATCAATGGATTAAACGTAGATGGCAGATAGGTCTAAAGGAATCAAATAAGTCCTTTAAAGACCCAGTTTCGAATCGTAAACGTATATATATACCAGCTACCATTGATGATAATCCTTCTTTACAAGAATTAGACCCGGATTATGTTAAATATTTAGATTCTTTACCTGAACCACTAAGAAGTATGTGGCGTATGGGAGACTGGGACGTATTTGCTGGTGCTTACTTTGCTGAGTGGAATCCAGCATATCATATTATGGAGGAAAAAGATGCGAAACAATTGGGCTTCGGGAATGAGGTTAACCATAGATATATTGGTTTTGATTGGGGCTACAGTGCTCCTCACTGTGCTATATGGGTTGAAGTCACTCCTGACAAAAGGGTTTTCATATTTGACGAACTTTATGGAAAAGAGAAACATCCAATGGAAGTCGGTGAACTCATATATAAAAAGAATACTCAGCACGGTCAAGCGATAGAGACAACGCTGGCTGATCCATCTTGTTGGATTAGAAACCCTATATCGTGGCGTAAAGAGGAAACCCAGATGTACAGTGATGCTTCAATTGCTCACGCACTTCAGGGTAGTCAGAGTCAACCTTTAGTTCCCAATTTAGTCCCAGCTAATAACGACAGAATCAATGGTTGGAGAAATATGGCACAGCTTATGAAAGTTACAGATAAGCCACCTAATTTTATTATTATTAAAAACTGTGCTCCAAACTTACAACGAACAATTCCAGAAATGATTATAGATGATAAGAAGCCTGAAGATTTAGATACAACACTTGAGGATCACGCTTTAGATGCCTGTCGTTATGCACTGTCTCACGTGCAAGCTCCAATGGAGAATTTGATAAATAAAACTAAAGACCAAGTGGCTTACGATAAATTATTAACCCCAGAATCAGAAAACTGGACATATACGTGGAGAGATTAAATGCCTAAATTAAATGGAAAAATATATGCTTATTCAAAAGAAGGTAAAAAGAAATATGCTAAAGACCTTGTTGCGAAATTAAAGAAGAAACGTAAAAAGGCAAGGAAAACTGAACCAGATAACAATCCAATGGAAGCGTTAAGCAGTGAATGATAAATATCCCAAGAATATTGATGTAGAGGCTTATGCTAGTGATGAAATTAGCAGAGTAAAGGAACTTGAAAAGAAGTTCCAATCTGCTAAGGATGCACGTAAGGCTCAGGCGTTGAGATGGCGTAGGAATGAAGAACTTTATAACGGTCAAATGTTAAAGCCTTTTAACCTACCTAAATATAAAACACGTATAGAGCCTAACGTGATACATAGTGTTGTAGAAACAATGTTTGCTATACTAACTGATCGTCCAAGCAAGGTTGATATTATGCCTAAGCGTGAAAATCAGATCGAATCTGCAATACAGGCACAGGAAGCTGTAGAATGGGTGATGGACAGCAAGAAAGCACAGCGAGCTATTCGTTATATGAAACGTGATGGTTTAATATATGGAAATGGCTTTTTAAAAACGTGCATTGTTGATGATGAAATAGAGTTTATAGTTCCTGATCCATTTACCGTGTTTATTGATCCACTAGCAACATCTATTGAAGATGCAAATTGCATCATATTTGCTACACCTACTTATGTAGATATGATTAAGGAAAGGTATGGCAAAGAAGTAAAACCTGAGGGCAAGATGAACGAATACCGTTCATTTATTAAATTAGACAAACAGTACGCTACCGACAAAGTACCTGAACTAGAAACGCAGGGTCCACTGGAGGAGGATGGAAGCTCACAAGACTACAAGGGAGGTCAAGCTCTGCTTAAAGAAGGTTGGTACTATAAAGGGGGTGAACTTCGTCTAGCCACGTGGTGTGGCAACGTACTCCTCCAAGATGAAAAAGCCCCCTATGAATTTATGCCACTGGTAACATTTAAAAATTATCCATCAGCACATACTATCTGGGGCAAAGGTGAACCAGAAGTTGTTGAATCCTTGGCAGTCGGATCAAGCATAGCCTTGAGCCAAGGTATGGATAATTTAATTTTACAAGGTAATCCAGTAGTGGTTATGTCTAAGTCTTTATCAAAGATACCCGGCAATAGAATGACTGATAAACCGGGACAAGTATTATGGGTAAATAACCCTTCTGAAAAGATTGATAGAATGCCTGCTGGTAATATATCTAGCTCTACACTGCCATTTGCACAAAGTATGATTGAGCTTGCTGATATGGTTTCAGGTGTTCACGAGATAAGTCGTGGAATTAATCCTACTGGCGTTGTTGCTTCTAGGGCAATTCAGCAGTTACAGGAAGCTAGTCAACAAATTATTAGAGCTAAGGAAAAGTCTATAGGTGGAGATGCCATCATAGATATTTATAAAAATACGTTAAGCCTACTAGCTAAAAACTATCCAAAAACAATATCAATAAGAAGATTTTCGGAGGATGGTAGTGGCTATCAATTCGAGGATATACAACCGTATGATCTTGATTCAGATTTGGACTTTAAATACAAGGAAGGTAGTTCTATGCCTGAATCCAGAGTTGGAAGGTTTGATAGTGCTATTGACTTATTACAATTGGGATTATTAGATGAAGAAGGTTTCTGGCGTTGGACTCAAATGGATATTACCAAAGAAAAATTACAGGAAATTGCTAAGATGCGTAAACAGCGTCAACAAGCAGTGGAAAGTGAGGTAAATACTATTTCAGAATCGACTGATGAAGATGAAATTATGGATTCGCTTTTACGTTATAGAGAACTTACAGGTGGAGGAGCACAAGATGTCCCAGAAAACACTTAGAGAATGGTGTCAGAAAAATGGATACAATGGAGTTACAAAGGAATGTGTATTAAGTGCATTTCAGTCTGATAATCCAAAAATACAAGAACTTGCAAAACGCAAAAAACTGGAAGGAATGATAGATGGAAAAAAGTAAGAAAAAATCAAACAAAGATAGAATCGCTAGTATGGTACGTAAGGCAAGTGGTGGATTTGCTAAACCTATGTCAAGCATATACCGTGAATTTGGTGATTATGACCCAAATAAAACAGATCAAAGGACAACAGTTGGAAGAACAGGTAGAAGTGGTAAAACTCCAACTCAATGGGCTAGTACATTGAGAGTGTCAGGTGGTAAGAATATTGGTGATGTTTTTAAGATGGGTGGTAAGATGTATAAAATCACTTCAGGTGGTAGACCCGGTTCTGTATCTGCTGAGGAGGTGATAGTATAAATGGCTAAGTCAATGGTAGAATCTTCAGCTCGTAAAGATAAGTTAAAACAGCTTATTGAAAACTTAACTGATGAGCAGGCTGATTCGCTAGCTGAACAGCTTACAAACAGGCAAGGAGCTGAACATCCCGGTACATATAAATTGTACGGAGATACTGAACCTTCTGATGTCTACGATAAGCCGATAGTTAAATATCCGGGTAGTGAATTTCATATGCAAACTACTCTTGATCCTGATACGTGGGCACAGCACGTAGTAGACTTATATAAAATTTTAGATAAGGAGATGCCTGAGAGGATAGTATTTAAAGGTAAAGTGTACGATTTAAGCCACACACCTGCAACTCGATCTCCTAGACCGGGAGTTCCGGGTACTCCTGAAGTAGTAGAAACAAATGAATCAATATTTTAATAAACAATAACTGACCAACTCAAGGAGCGTCAAAATGAATGAATATAACAACATAGAAATAACACCAGAAGAAGCAGATGCTTTAGAAAATTTAGTAATAAATGAAACTGAGACCACAGAGTCTCCATCTGATGGTAGTGCATCAGAAAAACAAGAAACAGCTACAGAGGAAACTGCTGAGACTGAAGAAGTCGAAGAAGTAACTGAGCCTGAAGTTGTAGATAACTTTGAGATAGATGGTAAGCAATTTAGCCGTGACCAAATTCTCCAGTGGCGTGAGGACTCTGACAACAAAACAAATTGGCAGAAGTCAAACACAGAAAAAGCCCAACAGTTATCAAAGTGGAATAAGTTAGCTGAAAAGATTCAAGATGATGAGTCATTTCGAAGTCATATCAAGGATTTTTATTACGATAATCCAGAGGCTGTAAAAGCCCTTGGATTAGACGAGAAAATGGAGATTCCTGGACAAGATGAAATCGTTGAAGTTCCAAGCGAAGTTGAGAGCCGTTTAGATGTGCTTGAAACTATCGAAAGTGAACGAATTATGGAGCATCGTGTGGATCAATTAGATGGCGTATTGACTAAACTTGAAAATGATAATCCGGATTATCTTGGTAATCAAGATAAGGTGTCTGAGTTTTTGGAATTTGCAGATGTAAATAGCCAAAGATTCGTAGAAAATGGGATGCCAAATTTGGAGCACGCTTTTAGAGAATGGTCATACGATAAAATGCAGTCTGAACTTACCCACTTAAAAAAGTTAGACGAAAATGGTAAACGTAATACAGGCGTTATAAACACATCTGAAGCTGGAGCTAAAGAGATTAAATCTAATCAAAAAGTAAAAGGCTGGAAAGATGTGTCTCTAGATCACCCTGATATTGCAAAATATTTTGATAATTAAATTAGAAAGGATGGATAAATAAATGGCTTTAGGCACAAGCGTCTCGGCTTTAACACGAGAGAAATTTATGCCTATCTTAGTTGACAACATTTTCAACTCCAACGTTCTTTGTCATAAGCTTCTTAGGAATGCTGACAAACTTGATGGTGGTGTAAAGATAAATGTTCCAGTTGAGGTAGCACAAAACGGTAACAGTGGCTGGCTTGCAGTTGGTAGTTTAGGTACTACAGCTCAAGCTAAAACAGATATTGCTAGCAAGGCAGTATATGACTGGGCTACAGCATACAATGCAGTAATTATTGATGGAACAGAACAGCATATTAATATGGGTCCTAATCAAGTTTTATCAATGCTTACAGCTAGTATGAAAAATGCAGAAAAAACACTGAAAGACTTATTTGGAACTGCTATGTTTAACGCAGGTGTAGTTTCAAATGGTATCACTACTTTAAACGGTGCTGGTACGTTTGACGGTGGTGGTGGTGGAACGAGTGGTGCTACTGCTAAAGAGCACGATAACGGAAATGGTTTGATTCACGATGCTTCTTCTTGGAGTGGTAGTGACGCATACTTTATTCCTGAAGGTGCAGTTGCAGAATCAATCTGTGGTTATGACCGTTCTTTAGCTGGAATTACTTCAGCTACTGCTGGCACTAACGACTATTGGAATAGTAACCTTGGTACATTCGAATGGGCTATTGGTACAGTTGGTGGTGCATCTGGTGGATCAGCTTTAGCAGTAAACGGTTCTAACGATACGGGTGCTGTTAGTTTTGCTAACTTCTGCTCAACTACATCTGGTGTAGCTGGTGGTATCAAAGCTATGACACAAATGTATCAGGCTTGCAGTGTAGACAACGATCAACCAGATATTATCGTAACAACTCCAGTTATTTACTCAGCTTATGAAACTGCTTTGCAGGCGAATAAGAGATGGGAAGGTAACGCTAGTGATGGTGATGCTGGATTTCAATCTTTAAGATTCAAAGGTGCAAGTGTATTTCACGATTCACACGTTCCCGATGGTCATATGTACTTCTTAAACAGCCGTTACTTAGACTTCAAAGTTCACAGTAAAAGAAATTTTGCTTTTGAAGATTTTAAGCCAATGGAAGTTAAAGATGGTATACAGGCTAGAATCTTCTGGATGGGTCAGTTAGTTACAAGTGCTCCACGTTATCACGGACTACTTGTAGGTGGACCAACAGGATATTAAACCTAGTTAAGTAAAATCCTGACAGGGGGTGGTTCGGACTGGTGTTCTCCTTACCATCCCCTTGAGGGGGAAAGGAATAAATGGCATATAGTTATAATTATAATACTGGAGCAGGTGGAACAGCTAATCCCGGTGATGTAAAAACTCAGAATATATCAATTGGGTATTACGTAGATACAGGTAAACTTGTGTTTACGTTTGATTTAAGGGGAAAAGACTGGAATACATCTGATTCTAATTATGCTCAGGCAATAATTAGACACGACAGTACCAATAGGGTAACTAAAAATATATACCCTTCAGATATTTGGACAAGGCAAAGAATAGAATGGAATGCTGGTGAAGATTTAAATATGCAGAATCTTGGCTCGCAAGCAGTAACACTTAGAATAGTAGATGCTGAAACTGATTCTACAACAGATACTGTTAAGAATATAGTTATTGATCTTGACCCAAATGCAAAATACTTAACGCTACTTAATCCACCATCATTTGGTGATGATGATACGCCTGATGTTGAATGGAGTCTTAAAGACTTGCCATCAGAGCAAAAGATGTCTCCAGTTGTTACTGTAGGAGCTTCTACTGCTAATTCTATGACAGTAACCTTTGATGATGACACAACTGTTTCAGGTTTATCAACAGGATATATCAATTTAAATGGAGTAAAATTTTCAGAATCCAGTCTTACTATGAACTCAGCAGATGCTGGTAAAGCGTACTGGAAAAATGCTAAAAAATATAAAATAACAGCCCCAACTATGTCTGCTGGGGATAACACATTCACGCTGGAACTTAACTGTACGGCACTATAGGAGTAATAAATGGCAAGCTTAAATACAAAAACAATAAGTGCTGGAGTAGGTGATATACTAGCTGTTGATGGTGGTATAGATACTTCTACAGCAAGACAGGTAAAAGATGGTGACGGTACAGTATCACCTTTTTATTTAACAACAACTAAAGTTGGTATTGGAACTGATTCACCATATGCACCCTTTCACGTTGTAGGAGCTGGAGCAGGTGGAGTATCAGATGGAAGTTCAAATATTCCAGTTGCTTTATTTGAAGGAACTAGTGGTTCTGCTGGTAGTGGTAATCCAGTAGTCTGCCTTCACAATAGTAGTGCATCACCTGCTGATGATGAATATATTGGTGCGATAGTGTTTACTGCTGGTGATAGTGGTGATTCATCACCTGACGATCCATCCGAAGGAGACACCTATGCTATGATAGCTACAAGAATAATAGATGAAACTGATGCAAGTTCAGCAGGGCAAATAGCTTTAAGAGTATCAACTAACGATAGTGCTTCTGCTGACAATGGTTTAACAGTTAAAGGTGCAACTGGTGGTGGAGTAAGTGTTGGTATTTTAACTGATACCCCAATTTACCCTTTAGAAGTCCAAGGAAATGGTCAAGATGATTATGTGGCTATGTTTGATAATACTGGGACTGCTAGCACTAATCACGGTATTAGAATAAAGTGTGGAGACACAGATCACGGTGATAACGATACGCACTATATCAACTTCCTAGAAAGCGATGGAGGTGTTGTGGGTACACTAGATTCTGACAGTGGAAATCTTGGATTTGTTGATGCATCAGATGTTAGTTTAAAAAAAGACATAGTGGACACATCTTTAAAAGGGCTTGATATAATAAATGGCACAAGGATGGTTGATTATAAATGGAAGAAAAATGATGTTGAGGTAAAATGTGGTATTGTTGCACAGGAGCTAGAAAAGATATGGAAGGAAGGGGTCGGTAAAGTAGATGATTCGCTTTTAGGTGTTAAAAAATCAAAGTTTATTTATGTATTAATAAAAGCAGTACAAGAATTATCAGCTAAGGTAGAAGCCTTAGAAAGTGAATAACAAAAAAGGAGAACATAGTGAAGTCTAAGAATAAACAAATAAAAACTCAGGAAGCTCAACCTCCAGTTAAAGTATTAACGGAGTCACAGCTTCAAGAACA
>VTLG01013142.1_pt1 | contig 23333 bp, 22 predicted proteins | sample 4694571 | NCBI WGS metagenome assembly VTLG01 (sample SAMN12604809, study PRJNA352737) | marine metagenome | biome: ENVO:00000447; feature: ENVO:00000209|ENVO:00000569|ENVO:01000036; material: ENVO:00002151; isolation source: viral sequences binned using virsorter ...
TGGCAGCGATTAGAGGTCGTGATGCTATTTATGTTTGGACGGATACATCTTTATTTGTTATGAGATTTGTAGGAGCACCTTTCGTATTTTCTTTTCAACAGGTGGGAACAAACTGTGGATTGATTGGGAAGAACGCAGCCGTCGAAGTTGATGGAGCTGTTTATTGGATGTCGGAAAATGGTTTCTTTAGATACACGGGTAAACTTGAATCGTTAGCGTGTCTCGTTGAAGATTATGTTTATGATGATATTAATACCGTTCCTAAAAATCATATTTACGCAGGACTAAATAACCTCTTCGGAGAAGTTACATGGTTCTATCCAGGAAGTGGTGCCGCATCAAACAATCGATCAGTGACTTATAACTATATGGACTCCACAGCAGAAAGACCAATATGGACAACAAGTTCATTAGCAAGATCTACCTGGTCAGATTCACATATTTTTGGAAAACCTCATGGTACAGAATATGATGCCGATGCAACCAGTGACGCAACGGTAGGTAACACGGAAGGCGTGACTGTATACTATGAACACGAAACAGGAACCAATCAAATTAAAGCAGGAGCAACAACTGCTATTACAGCAAGCATTCAGTCGGGTGATTTTGATTTAGACCAGAGAGGACTTGCGGGTGATGGAGAATTTATGATGAAGATCAGAAGAGTGATTCCTGATTTTTTAAGTCAAACAGGAGCTTCAAGAGTAACCTTAAACTTAAAAAACTATCCAACGGATACAGAAGCTAGTTCCTCTTTAGGACCTTTTGAGGTAGACTCAGATACCACAAAAGTAGATACAAGAGCTCGTGCCCGTGCGATAGCTTTAAAAGTAGATAACACAGGTATTACTCAACACTGGAAACTAGGAACATTTAGATTAGATATTCAACCAGACGGAAGAAGATAATGGCTAAAATAGTACAAGCGTTAACACAACCCGGAGAACAATACGATCAACAACTTCAACAATCCTTTGTAAGAGATGTAGATAGTATTGTGAATAAATTGAATTCAACGTTTCAACAAGATTTAAAAGATGAAGTCGACGCAGCAAACTTCTTTATGGCATAATGGCAAATACATTTGTAAATAAAAAAGCAGATTTAACTAGTAATAGCGCTACAACACTATATACCGTACCCACAGCTACAACGGCTGTAATCAAATCTATTCTAGTATCTGAAGATTCAGGTAATGCAGATACCATTACTGTGACCATAACAGACACGGATGACGCTGTTTTTAGCCTTTTTAAGACTAAAGCTATATCAGCTAATGCCACATCAGAATTGCTCAGTCAGCCTTTAGTGGTCGCGGAAAGCGAGATAATCAAGGTTACTGCAGCAACTGCAAATCGACTTCATGTCGTACTTTCAGCCTTAGAAATTAAACCAAGAGATGTTACAACATAGTCTTGATTTATTAGGCTAAATTAAGTAAAGATATAAACTCAGGGAAAAACCCTGCCTTTTTACAATAACCTATATAACTATGATAACACGAGCACAGATTCGCAGACAATTACGTAAAAATGGTGGCATTATGAACACTGTTCCTAGAACAGGATATTTCTTAGGTGGTATTAAAGATAGAATAAGAAAACTTATTCCAAATGAAATCGCAAATGTAGCAGTTAAAGCTGCACCTTTTGTTGCACCTTTTAATCCAGGTATTGCGGGATTGATGAGAGGTATTGGTAGATTTGATCAAAGAGGCAGTTTAAGTGATGCTTTAAAACAAGGTTTATTAACTACGGCAGGAGGAGCTGGTGCAAGATATTTAGGAGGACAAAGAGGAATGGGAGACATAATGGGAGGTGGACTTAGAGGTGGTTTTACTAATCCCATAAGTTCAGATAGCCCATTAAGAAATTTATTTACAAGTAAAGATGTAAAAAAAGTTAAACCTATTGATAAAAGCAAAGAAGGTATTGGTATCGTTAGAAAAGGCGTTGAAGAAACCATAGGTAAAGTTCCAATATTAAAAGACTTACCACCAATGGTACAACAACAATTATTTGTCGGTGGAGTTACAGCTGGAGCTAGTGCACTTCATAGTTACTTTACAGAAAATTTTAGAGAAAAACTACCTGAAGAAACAATGGAACAGTATTTAGAAGCAAGAAGAAAAAGAGTAGGTATTCAAATGAGAAATTATATGGATAACTATTTTAAATTTGATTCAGAGTATTCTGCATTAGATGAAGCCGGTAAAGATGCCTTCGTTGCAAGATACAATAAGAAACAAGGTGGAAGAGTAGGTCTTGCAAATGGAAGTCCTCATTTTGATCCACCTAAATTTTCTGAAGGTGTACCACAAATGTTTGTTTCTGATACATTAGGAGCACTTCCTAAAGCGGGAGGTGGAGTTCGTTCAGAAGATATGGGTATATTGTCGGTGGATGATTTTAATAACATTGAAGACTACAGAAGATATATACATAAACTTGCATATGAGAGGGCAAGAAAAGCAGAACCAGACAATCCAAGATTATCAGAAAATGACATTATGAGACAATTAAATAAAATTGTGTATGAAATGGCAAGAACAAAAGAACCAGATTCAAGATTATCAGAAGGTGATATTATGAGAATGTTAGATAGAATAACTAACAAAAAAGCTAAAGGCGGAAGAGTTAATTATAAAGAAGGAGGTGGCTTTGAACCTTTAAAATATACTTCAAAAATAAAAGAAATGTGGGAGATGGAAGGAGAAAATGATCCTTTGGGAACGATTATAAAAATAGGATTAACTGTTAGAGCGCCAATAGTGGATGTAGTTAGAATGCTCGGCTTTACTGGTGCGACAGGAGCTTCTTTAGTAGCAGAAATTGCAAAACGTGGTTATGATGTAACCAAACCTATAAGAGATGTTGCTGGTGGTATAGCTGGAGCCACATATGATGTAGGTAAAGATATTGTAAAAGGAAGTAAAACAGATACAAGATTTATTCAACCTATGTATTATTTAACAAGATTTGGACCTGAAAAAAATTTAAGTGATGAAGAAACACAATTAGAAATGATGAAACATTCTGTAGGTAGAGATGATCCTAAAAAAAGAAGAGAGATAACAAACAGATTATTTAATTATGAAAATATTAATATAGATCAAGATCCTGAAAGTGAATACATATCAGGAAAAATAAAATTTGAAGAAGACTATCCAAGTTGGGCCAAAGGCGGAAGAGTTAGTGGATACGGTGGTGGCATTACGGCAACTATGCCAAGAATACCAATGGGAACACCTAGAGTAAATGCTGGCGGAATTAGAGAATTAGATTACAGAGCTGAAGGAGGTTTTGTTCCTGTAGGTGTAAAAGAAAAAGCAGATGACGTTCCAGCGATGTTATCTAAAAATGAATTCGTCATGACTGCGGATGCCGTTAAAGGTGCAGGAGGCGGAAGTGTTGAAAAAGGAGCACAACGAATGTATAATACTATGAAAAAATTAGAAGGAAGAGTGGCGTAATGGCAATAACAGAATCAAGAACTTTACCACCAGAATATATTGAAGCGTTAGGTAAAACGTATGCAGCGGATCTTACAAGACAAGCAGGCATACCCTCAATTACCACAGCGGAAACTCAGCAACCAGGTGAAACCGCCGAACAGTTTGCACAACGACAAGCACAAGCACAACAATTTGGAATTACAAAAGCAGGAATGGCGGAACTTGCACCGCAAGTTGCACCACAAGATGCTTATCAAACAGCAGCCTATCAACAAGCCGCAGACCCAACAACAGGACTGGGTGCTTATCAACCTTTTTTAACTAAAGCAGGAACGGCTGCAGATGCAGCAACGGGTTTAACGGGACCTATGACAGCAGCTCAAAGAACAGCTTACATGTCACCTTATCAAACGGACGTAATTGATGCAGCACTTGCAGAGTTCGATACGCAAGCAGCACAAAGACAACAGGGTATTTCAGATGCAGCAGTTGCACTAGGTGGTTTTGGTGGTGGTCGAGAAGGCGTGCAACTTGCACAATATCAATCGGCAAGTGATAGAAATAGAGCTGCGCTTCAAGCACAAATGCTACAACAAGGATTTCAACAAGCGCAACAAGCCAGACAACAGGATTTAGCAAATCAAATGGGAATTGCTAATTTACAGTCAGGACTAGGCGGTACAGCACAAGATTATGGTAGAGCACAGATTGCAGGTTTAGGCACACTAGGTGCAGGTCAACAAGCTTACCAACAATCATTATTAGATGCTCAAAGACAAACAGCACAGATGGCTGTCCAAGATCCAATTAGAAGATTAGGTATGTTAGGACAAGGCATTGCAGGATTAACTCCAGGAGGAGGATCAGTTACATTTTCAGATGCACCTCAAGCAGCAGGAGCTAGTCCATTAATGACAGCATTAGGGCTAGGCTTAGCCGGTGCTGATATTTATGGAAGGATATTTAAATCATAATGTCTAGAATTTTAAAAAGACCCATGTTTAGAAGAGGGGGTTCTTCTAATCAAGGTATCATGACAGGACTTGTGGATAGAAAAGGTTATCAAGAAGATGGCTTTGTAACAACTGTTGGTCAAAGAGCAGCAGCACTAACACCTGAATTAGAAGCTCTACTAAGACAATATACACCTAAAACAAGATTACCCATTGGAGAATTTGGTTTAAACATTGCATCAGGCAAGTCAATTACAGAGGCCTTACAAGATCCTTATAGAAGATTTACAAAAGCAGACGATGCAAGAGAAGCAGCTATAAAAGGTGGAGCAGCTAAGTTAGCGATTGGTAAAGCTTTGGAAACAGATAAGGTTGGCACTCTTAAACAAGTTCGTAATACATCGAATCAAGAATTATTTGGCATACCACCAGGAAAAACAGGTTTTGCATCTTCTAAACAAATTATGTCAGTACCAGGAGCTTTTTCTCCTATAGATCAAAGAATGGCTTTTGAGTTTGATACTAAATCAGGAACTCTTACACAAAGACCTGTAAGTGATATAGATCAAGAAAAAGAGGACAAAAGAAAGGCTACTGCTACGGGAACACAATATACCATACTAAACAATTTTGTTGGAGATATGAAAACTAGATTACCTGGTACCGTAACTGGTGTTACTGGTAGTATTTTTGGTTTTGTTGAAGGTTCTGCAGATCAATTTAGACAAATGGCAGAGAGTTTAGGAGTAAAAGAGGGTTTAGTTATTAAAGATGAAGGTGCGATAGATAAATTTTTAAAGGACAAAGGATTTACAGAAAAAGCAGCAAGTTATGGAACAATGAAAGGTTCAGTAATTAACTTAGGATATGCTTTAGCCAAAATAGCAGAACCAGATAATCCAAGATTATCAGAGGGTGATATTATAAGACAATTAAACAGAATTAATTTTGGATCCTCAAGAGAGGTATTTTCAGCATCACTAGATCAAATATTAAAAGAAGAGGGAATAAGAGCTAGAGCAGAAATAAAAGGTTTAGGTTTTGATAATCCTGATATTTTCTTTAACATAGGTGAAACTGGCATTAGCACAGGAACAACTAAAGATACTAAAAGTAAAGGCACTGGTTATGAGTGGAATGAATTAGGTTTTCCTGAACATAGACTAGCACCCATAGAGTAGGAGTATAATGTCTAAAATCTCTGAATATAAACAACAACATCCTGAATATCGTAACATTCCTGATCTAGAGTTAGCTGAAAAGCTTTATGAAAAATATTACAAAGGTAAAATAAGTGAAACTAATTTTTATGAATTAGCTTTTCCAAACATTGCCGCAGAAAGATTTGAAGAAGATATAGCTGATACAAGTTTAGAATCAATTGATATGTTTCCTGCTATTTTTAAGCCTACTACATCAGACATAGCTAAACAAGCAGGAGTATCTATAAATGATCCAGCAACAAGCAAAGCAAGATTTGGTGCTTCACTGGGTTACAACCAAGAACAAAAAATGCTTGCAATAAAAAACTCTTTATCAGAATTATATGGTCAAGATATAGATGTTAGAACAGGACCTCGAACAGGTGAACTAGAGTACTTTAACCCTAAGACCCAATCATATGCTCTAGTAGATGCACCAGGTTTTGATATGGGAGACTTTGCAGATTTAGGTGGCGATGCTATGATTATTGTGCCTGATTTAGCAGCTACCGTTGCTGGTACAATTTTTACAACACCAGTAGGAGGTATAGCGGCAGGTGCTATTGCTGCTGGAGCTGGTGAATATGCTAGACTTAAAATGGGTCAAAAACTTTATAACATCAACCAAGATTTAACAGATATGCAACTACTTAATGAAGCTTTTAAAATAGCAGGAATATCGGGTGCAGCTGGTTTTGTTGGACTTGGAGGTGCTAGATTAATTAAAGGTGTAAACAATGTGGTGAAAGGTAGATCTTTTGCATCTGTTGGTGAAGGTGTTGAATCTTTAAAAAGTGCTAAAGCTTTTGAAGCAGATCAAGTTGCAACTAATATAAATAAACAATTAGAAGATGCTGGAACACAATCTAGATTAAAATACACAATGGCAGAGGCTATTGATGATAAAGATTTATTAGCAATACAATCGTCTTTTGAAAATACTACAAGACTAGGTCAAACAGGAAAGTTTAGAGAGTTTGGACAAAATCAAGCCGATTCTTTAAATCAATATTTTAAATTAATAAAAGAAAAATTTGGAGTTAATACAGGATCCGCTTATGACACAGGAAAACTCATAAGTGAAGTAACAGAAAATAGAAATAAAGAGGCAGTTAAAAATCTTATAAAAAAACAAGAAGTGTCCGAAGACTTATTAACTAAAAAAATATTTAGATTACCAGACGGTAGTTCAAAAGTAACAGGTGTACAAGTTAGATCCATTATAGATGATTTAGGTACAGCATACAAAAGCGAAGCAAAAATAGCTGCAGCAGAACTAGATAAGGCATCGGGTATGAAACTTATAAATACAGATGAAATAGCCACAGCATTAAATAAACTTTCAGACCAAGAAAAACGAATTTTAATTAACACCGCTAAAACAGAAGGTATTTTTAAACCCGGAGTCTATGATCAATTATTATCAAAAGATTCAAGGATGTTGCTTAGTGATGCTAGAGAAACCATGTCGGCATTAAGTAAATTAATTAGAGAAAAAGAAATAGGTTTAGCAGCGGGAGAATCCGTTGATGTGGGTAAATTAAAATTTCTAAAAGAAGCTTTTACAAAACAAGTCAAAAAAAATGCAGGAAAAGAATATTTAGATGAATTGCAAAGATTTAACAATTTAGTTATTACTAATAAAGAACTTTTAAATAATGATATTATATCTAAATTAACTAAAATAGACATTGGTAATGTATTAAAAGTAGGTGATGACGATATATTTGCAACAACTTTTAAAAAGGGAGTAGGTAATGGTAAAGCAGCTAAAGAAGTTTATGATGTTGTTAGCAAATCTCCAGAGGCTTTAAAGTCATATAAAAATTCTATTTTTAGTAAATACAAAGCAGATGTATTAGATCCAATAACTAATAGACCAAATTTAGTAAAGCATAATGCTTTTATGAAAAATTATGAAAAACCCTTAAAAGTATTTTTTAATGAAGCGGAATATAATAAAATATCAAGAATAGGAGGTTTGCAAAGAAACATAGAAAAAACAAATAAACTTTTTACACAAACAAATAAAGAACTCAATAAATCATTTGAAGGAAAATTATTAAATACATCCCCTGAAGAAATATTTAATAAAATATATGCACCAGGTAACATAGGTCAAATAAGAACATTAAAAGATATTCTTGTAAAAAATCCTGAGATATATAAAAAATTTCAAAGAGATGTTTTAACAGATTTAAATGAAAAAGTTTTTAAAGTAGATAAAAATTATAGTTTAGGTAAAGTTTTAGATGCTGATGCCTTTAATAAATATCTAAATGGTGGTGGAGGAGAAAGAGGTTATAGAGCTGCTTTAAAAGAAATATTTGGAGACGAATATGTTAAAAATTTAGATATTTTAAATAAAGCATTACAAATATCTAGTCGATCAGCAAAAACTGCACAACAAGGTCTTGTTGGAAGTGCCTTTACGGATATCATTAGAGCAAGAGTAGGTCAGTTTACAGTTGCAGGTAGGTTACTAACAGCAGGTAGAAGAATTTTTACAGGTTCATCAAATAGATTATTAGCAAGAGCTTTATTAAATCCAGATTCATTAAAAGATCTTATTGCTTTAAGAAAACTATCAAAAACTAGTAGAGCCGCTGCAATAATTCTTGGTAAATTAGGGGGTAGTATTTTTACATTACCCGATGAGGGAGTTCCAGTACCACCTAAAGATGCAGTTATTGAACAAGGTTCCGACAGAAAACAAAATATTGGACCAACATCAAGTTTACCTAGAGGAATTCAAACAGGAAATGTAGCACCATTAAATACAGCATTACTAGAAACTCCTGGCGTCAATCCAGCATTTTTTAATGCAGGAATTATGAATCAAGGAGTTGCTGATCAAACAGGTTTAACTTCTTCAGAACATGCTTTTCTAGATGATCAAGAAAAAATGATGAGACTTAGACAAAGAGGAATGGCATAATGGCAATACCCAAAAATGATGAAACTTATTTAGATCGTCTGTTAACTAGCGAACAAGCGACTGGATTACCTCATATTTTAAATTTAGATCCTAATGTTAACGTAAGCACCGTCGATCAACGATATCTACAGGATGCTTATAACTATTATTTAGGCGGAGGTCGAGATGCGGCACAAGCTGACTTTCCTATTCAAGCAAGTGGTATCACAACCCAAGTACCAGCAACCACGGACCAAGGAACTGGTGAAGGCGGAACAGGAATCACGGCAACAGGTGTAGCAACACCCATTGCACCCACTGTAGAACAAACAGCAGCAATGGAAGACATAGGAGCAATACCAAGCATTATACAAGACCCTATGACTGGAGATGCTAGCATTGCAGAAGCAATCGCAGCTCAAGATAGACAAGATGCTTTAAATCAAACTATCGTACAAGACCCTATGACTGGAGATGCTAGCATTGCAGAAGCAATCGCAGCTCAAGATAGACAAGATGCTAATGTTACAGCCGAAGCTCAAGGTGCATGGCAAAAAGTTCAAAGTGGATTAGCTTCAGCAGAAGATTTCATAAGAGATTATGGAATGGCGACTTATAATTTTTTAAGAGGAAATATTGGAGCAGGATTAGCAGGCATAGCGGGAGGACCTGTAGGAGTAGGTCTTACGGCTGGTTTAGGTGCATTAGGACTAGAGACAACACCAGAACAAAAAGCACAAATGGCAGCGGCACAAACAACCGGCATAGCAGATCCGAATGATCCAAGAAAAGATATTTATGGTACAAACATTGTATCTGCATTTGGTGATTATGATCAATCAGTTGCTGATTCCATAGCAACACTAGAAGAATCAGGAGCAAACCCAGAAAAATTAGTAGCTCTTAAAAATTATCAAAACGAAAAAGAAAAAACAGACGCTTCAACAATAACTGCAAGAGATGAAGCCATCGACGCAGGTATCGCAGCGGCTGATGATGATAGCGGTGCAGATATGTTGGATATTGCAACAGGTATAGATGATTTTGAAGTTTCAGGAGATATAGCACCAGGAGGAATGGATCAAGTTTTAGGACCAGTAGTAACAACACCAACAACTACTACTTTTACACCAAGAGGTGGGGGAGCAGATAGAGATCCAGCACCAGATTTTTCTGGTTATGATGCAGGTGGTTATGATCCAGCACCTGCTCCAGTCGGAAGGCAAGATCCCGAAGGTGGCGGAAGCGGAGGAGATTCTGGCGGTAAAATCGTTTGCACAATGATGAACGACTCTTATGGCTTTGGATCTTTTAGAAATAAAATTTGGTTAAGACAATCTAAAAACTTAGCACCAGAATATCAAATAGGATATCATAAAATATTCTTACCACTCGTTAAACTATCTAAGAAAAACATTGTTCTTAAGAAAGTATTAGAACACATTGCGGTTCATAGAACTATTGACATTAGACAAGAAGCTAGAGGAAAAACACATATACTAGGTCGAATTTATAGAAAAATATTAGAACCAATTTGTTATTGGGTAGGAAAATATGGCAAAAGAACCTAAAACAGCTAGTGAACATATCATCGCTTTATATGGACATATCAAAGGTCTAAAGCGAGAAATATTTTCCATCAAACAAAATCACTTAAAACATATGCATGAAGATATTGACCGACTACATAGCAAAATGGATCGATTTTTATACTGGCTCCTAGGTGGGCTTGGGGCTATCATTTTAACTTTACTGGGGACTTCATAGTGGAAAAAATTAAAACATTTTTTAAACGCAATATAAAACGTTATGAGTTAATCATTTTACTCATCATTCTTGTTGCAATTTACATAAAATAACCTATATTAGTCGTGGGTGCTTTGGAAAGGCCCACTTTATTAACTGTCTAAACAAGGAGGTTAACATGACGAATAGAGCATTATCCATATTTAATCAATTAAGACCCGTATCGGTAGGTTTCGATAACATCTTCGATCATTTCGAAAGAATGTTTGATGATGACTTTCGTTTACCAACGGCAAATTATCCACCTTACAATATTGTTAAGACTGGAACGTATACTTACAACATTGAAGTTGCGTTAGCAGGTTACAATAAAAAGGATATATCTGTAGAGTATGCAGATGGTGTCTTAAACATTAAGTCTATCAAGGAAGCAAAAGCAGAAGATAAAAAAGGAGTGATCCATAAAGGTATCGCAAAACGATACTTCTCAAAATCTTTTACCATCGCTAACGATATAAAAATCGAAGGTGCTGAACTAAAAGACGGATTACTTAAAGTATATCTGATGAAGATAATTCCTGAAGGCAAAAAGCCAAAAACAATAACAGTAAAATAGGGATATTAAAAATTACAACGCGTTGCGTGTATATCCTACATTTTAAGGGATTAAATCCAATCTTTTAATTCCTCGCCCATAATTTCAGTGGCGATGTTAACTTTTTTGCGGAGGGACTTCACGATTTTTTCGTCGATAGTATCCTCCGCAATAATATCAATATAGGTCATAGGTTTATTCTGACCAATACGATCAATTCTTGCTTCAGATTGTTGACGTTTTTCTAAATCATATCCATTCGAATAATAGATCATCGTGGATGCGCCGGTAAGAGTGATTCCGTATCCACCAGTCTGTGGTGTTCCTACTAGGAATCTTACTTTACTTTCAGGATTCTGTATTTCTTTAATAGCTTTCTGTCGGTCTTCTGTTTTTGTATCTCCATAGTAGGTCATCACAGACTCTGGATACCGTTTCTCAATAGACTCTACAATTGTGTCAATATCATGACGCCAATGCGCCCAGATAATGGCTTTACCCTCAACTTCCTCAAGCACATCCATTAATTCTGTAATACGATTACTTTTTATATTTTGTATTGAATCATCATCTGCTTTAAAATGACCACAAGTAATTTGTTGCAGCCTCATAAGTTGAGTAATAACATTCATAGTTGTAATTGTTTTACCATTTAAAGTGGCAAGAGCTGTTTTTTTCATTTCCTCATAAACTTTTTTCTGCTCTGGAGTTAATTGTATAACCCTTTTCATATAAGTTTTAGGAGGAAGGTCTAAACAATCATCTTTTAACACTCGATAAGAAAAAGGCTTAAGAATTTCTGACAATTCAGCTAAATTTTTATATCCTGTAACAACTTGAACCGAGCGACCACTAAAATTAGCAGTTCTTAATTCTGCATATCTGTTTCTAAAAGCATAATAAGATTGAAAATCTAATAAATAAGGATCCAAGAAGGCACACTGTGTATATAAATCAAGGGGAGATTTAGTAACAGGTGATCCTGTTAAAATTCTTCTATATTTACCTAATGTAGACAATTGAATAATATTTTTAGTTCTTTTCGCTCCCGGATTTTTGATAGTGGTTGATTCATCCACAACAAATAAAGCTTTTCTAACATTTAAGAACTGATGAGCAAAATCAAGTCCTTTTCTAGTTGATAAAGCCTCAACATTCATGATCAAAATTTGTAACTTGGTAAAATCTTGCTCGAATAGAGAATCTAACTTATCTTTTTGTTCTTTAGTAATAAGAGCTTTCCAAAGTACAACATTTCTATCAATATGTTCTGCTAAATGTTCTGGTATTTCGGAGTCATACCAATTTTTATACACTCCTTTTGGTGCCACAATTAGAACACTATTGATTTTGCCTTTATCAAAGAGCATGGCGACATTATCTAATAAAACTTTAGATTTACCAGTTCCCATTTCCATGAAATAAGCAAAGACTTCCTTATTCCAAGACATTTCAAGCGCTTTTAATTGATGCGCATAGGGCTGCGTTTTAAATTTATAGTTCATTTATTCTTTCTATTGACTTGTATACAATAAAGTCCTATAACTTGTCAAGAAAGCAATTATGGAAAAAGAAAGTATAGTTTATGTATTGCAAGAGCTGCCAGGAACGAGTGTGGGTCGTCCTAAATTTAATATTATGGGAGCTCAAAAATATGGTAAACTAAAGGTTCTTTTAAAAGAAAATACACAAATCATTTTAAGTCCTGGTCCTGTAATATTTGAATTAAGACGATTGCTAAAAACATACAACTCAAATGATTATTTATTATTATCAGGCGATCCTTCTGTTATTGGATTGGCATGTGCAATTGTATCTGATATAAACAATGGTAGATTTAATTTATTAAAATGGGACAGACAAGAGAAAGTGTATTATCCACTAGAAATAAACTTATATGAGAAAGGAAAAATAGATGAGTGAACTAATAAATCAAATGGAGAAAGACCAGACAGAAGTTCTGGATAGAACGGAAAACATAAAGTCTTTAGCTGATCAAGTGAAAAAGTTAAGGAATTTAGAAGATGAAGTTAAAGCTGAAGAACAAGCTTTAAAAGATAAAGAAAAAGAAATTGAAAGAATTTCAGGAGATGTTATTCCCACACTACTAAGTGAAATGGGTTTATCCTCTCTCAAACTAGCAGATGGATCTGCAGTTGATGTGAAACCGTATTATTCGGCGAACATCTCTATCAAAAATAGAGAGGCGGCGTATAATTGGCTTCGTTCCAATGGCCTAGGTGATATCATTAAAAATGAAATCACTGTTTCCTTTGGACGGAACGAAGATAACAAGGCGGCAGAATATGCTAACCTTGCGAAGGGTCAGGGGTATCAACCGACACAAAAGTTGAAGGTTGAACCCATGACTCTCAAAGCAATGGTCCGTGAGCGTATCGAAAATAATAAAGATATGCCTATGGATATTTTTAACGTGTTCGTAGGAAACCGAACCAAAATAACAAGGAAACAATAACAATGAACCAAGAAGCAAACATCACGAAACGTGAAAATGCAGGTGCATTATCCACAAATTTATTTGAGGCTGATGCAAACAAAGGTTCTCAGAACATAGCGCAAGATGATCTTGCACTACCTTTTTTAAAAGTTCTGGGTCAATTGTCTCCCGAAGTAAATAAACAGAATAGTAAGTATGTTAAAGGTGCAGAACCTGGCATGATTATTAATACTGTGACTAATGAACTTCACGATGGGAGCAAGGGTGTAAATGTATTGCCCGTTTATTACAAACGACAATACATTGAATGGCAAGAAAGAGGTACTAGTACGGGAGCCCCTGTACATATCTATGAAGCCGGAGATGACATCCCTAAAACAACCAGGGGTAAGGATAATAAAGATAGACTACCGAATGGTAACTATCTTGAAACAACGGCAAGTCATTTCGTACTTCTTTTGGGCAACAATCCATCAACAGCGTTAGTTTCTATGAAAGCTACTCAATTAAAAATTAGTAGAAAATGGAACTCGCAGATGATGAGTATTAAAATGAAAGGCAAAGTCGGAATGTTCACGCCGCCTACTTACAGTCACATTTATAATCTAAAAACTGTTCAAATGTCTAATGACAAAGGAACATGGTTTGGATGGGATGTGTCTTTAATAGGGCCTGTAAAAGATCCATCAGTTTATGCTGTAGCGAAAAATTTCTCTGAAAGAGTGAATACTGGAGAAGTAACCGCGAAACACGGAACTGAAGAATCTGAATCGAAATCACCATATTAACGATTTCCTTTGCAGAGGAATAAGGGGCGGTAGCGGGAGACTTAAGCCGCCCCGTTAACAATATGAATGTAGAACGATTTAGAAAGATATTCTTAGGACTAGAACGTGCTCATGGTGTCACTTATGTTGACAAAAAGGGTGCGGACGGAGAAAAAATCAAAGGTAAATCTTTTGTTCAAAGAGAAATGGTTACTAATAACCATTGGTTAAATCATTTACAAGGTAAAGAACCTAGTTTAGGTATCATTCCAATTGCTGATGATAATAAATGTCGATGGGGCTGTATTGATATAGACTCATATGCAGGTTTTGATCATCAAAAATTAATCAATAAAATTAAATTATTAAAATTACCACTAATAGTATTTAGATCCAAAAGTGGAGGAGCACATGTATTTTGTTTCACAACAGTACCTGTTGAGGCAAAGTTGATGCGGGATAAACTTTTATCAGTGAGTGCTGTATTGGGTTATGGAGGATCAGAAGTTTTTCCAAAACAAATTGAATTAAAATCGAAAGATGATACAGGAAATTTCTTAAATTTACCATACTTTAATGGTGATAATACAACAAGATATGCCTTTCTTGAAAATGGAAAAGCTGCTAATATAGATGGTTTTTTTGAATTACATGAAAGAAATAAATTAACACCAGAACAACTAGAAAAATTACAGATTAAAAGACCTCAATCAGAATTTAGTGATGGTCCTCCCTGTTTAGAATCCCTAACACAATCTAAGTTAAACGATGGAAGAGATAGAGTTCTTTATCAATATATTCAATACGCAAAAAGAAAATGGCCAGAGGAATGGCCTAAAAAAATAAATCAATTTAATTATACTCATTTTGTTGAACCCTTAGATGATAAAGTAATTCAAGAAAAAATAAAATTTCATAGTAAAAAAGAATTAGGTTTTAAATGTAATGAAGAACCTATGTGCAATCATTGTGATAAATCATTGTGTAAAGTTAGAAAATTTGGAATAGGAGGAGAATCAGTGTTTCCTACATTAAGTGATTTACAAAAAGTTGAATTAGATGAACCTTACTATTGGGTTAATGTAGATGGAGAAAGAATAAAACTAGATACAATTGATTCTTTATTAGAACAAAGATTATTTAGAAGAACCGTTACTAAACAGATTAATAAAAAACCTCCACGAATTACTACAAAAGAATTTGAAAAATATACAGATATGCTACTATCCAATATAGAAATTATAAAAGCTCCAATAGGATCATCCTTAATAGAACAATTAAAAGATCATTTAGAAGAGTATTGTACGAACGACTCCTCAGCAACGACGACTAAAGAACAAATATTTTTAGGAAATGTATGGACGGATGAAGAAAAACATTATTTTATTTTTAATAAATTTTTTCATGGATATTTACAGAGAAGAAAGTGGCCAGAAAAACATCAAACAACACAGGATTTATTGATTCAACATTGTAATTGTAAAGATGAAAGAATTTATATTGGTAAAAAAAGACCTAGCGTAATGATTGTGGACGCTTTTGAAAAACCTGAAAATGTATATAAACCAAAACAACTTAAACCAAAAGATCCATTCTAATGAAAACAATTGTATTAGGTCCACCAGGCACAGGAAAAACTTATACTTTATTAGAGGAAGTTGAAAATTATTTAAAAAACACTGATCCAGATAAGATAGGTTATTTTGCATTTACAAAAAAAGCTTCTAATGAAGCCAAAGAAAGAGCAATGAAAAAATTTAATTATTCTGAAGATGATTTACCTTATTTTAGAACTCTCCATTCTTTGGCATTTCAACGTCTTGGTTGGGATAAAACAAAAGTTATGCAAAAAAGACACTACGAAGATTTAGGAAAAAAAATTCAAATACCTATAGATTACAATGATTGGGATGAGGAAGAAACAGGTTTGTTTACAACTAAAAGTGATTACTTAAGAATTATACACCTTGCAAAATTAAGAAATATTAAATTGGATCAACAATTTGATCGTAAAGAACACAACCAAAAATTAGAATATAATAAACTGGTTATTATAGATAATGAATTAGAAAGATATAAAAAAGAATATGGACTTAAAGATTATAACGATATGATTTTAGAGTTTACAAAATCAGAAAAAATTGTTCCTAAATTTGATGTGGTATTTATTGATGAAGCACAGGATTTGTCCTTAATGCAATGGAAAATGACTAAAAGTATTTGGAATAAAACAAAAGATTCTTTTATTGCAGGAGATGATGATCAAGCAATATTTAGATGGGCAGGGGCGGATGTGGATTCATTTATAACACAAAAAGGAAAAATAGTAGAACTTAAAGAATCTGTTAGAGTTCCAAAAGTTGTCCATGAATTTGCTAATAAAATTATTAATAGAATAAAAAATAGACTTCCAAAAAATTGGAATCCTAAAGCACATAGAGGAGCCTTGAGTAGGTATTGGAATTTTGAGGACATAGATATGAATAACGAAAATTGGTTAGTGTTAACTAGAACAAGATATCAATTAAATGCTTTAGAAGAAATATTAAAAGAAAAAGGATTATATTTTGAAAACAGATTTAAAAAATCATATGAAAAATATATACAAGAAGCGGCCTTTAATTGGGAACGATTAAGAAAGGGACAGCTTTTATTATACAAAGATATTGTAAGTATCTCTCAATATATGAGTCCAATCAATTGGGATAAAGATAAATTAAAATCTTTATCTAAAGAAGCCTCTTATGGAATAGATCAATTAACACAGGGGTATGGTCTTAATACCAAAGAAACATGGCATGAATGTTTTGATAATGCTGGATCAAAACGAATTACGTATATCAAAAAAATGAGAGCTAACGGAGAAAAATTAAATAAGGAAGCTAGAATTAAATTATCAACTATACATAGTGTTAAGGGAGGTGAAGAAGATAATGTCGTTATTTTACCTGATTTTACAGCTAACACACAAATAGCTTACGAAAGAAATAAAGATGATGAGAACAGATTATTTTATGTAGGGGCTACACGTGCAAGAGAGCACTTACATATTGTAAAACCAAAAGATGAAAACAAAGCATTTCCAATGGAAGAAGTGTAATATCAGATATGAGAAAAATAAATAAAAAATTAAAGCATCAAAAAACAAATTTAAGCTTTCAATGCTCAAAAGTAATGAAATATTTAAGGACTCCTAAAGATATATGGGCTGATTTAATTAAAGAATTTAATTTTACAGTTGATTGTTGTGCATCAGACCAAAATCATCTGCTGCCTAAATACTATACAATTAAAGATGATTGTTTAACAAAGGATTGGTCAGGTGAAATAGCCTACATCCACCCTTTATTTGATGGTAAAATAGGTAAATTTGTAGAAAAAGCATATCACACTAAAAACTTTACAGGGATTTTTTTATTACCTGCGTCGACCCATACTAAATACTTCCATGATTTTATTTATCATAATCCAAATTGTGAAATTCGTTTTTTAAGAAAACCCGTTAAGGGGTTCAGATTTGGACACGATGATGGAACAGAAGATGACCCTAATAAAATTGCTTATATTAAACCCTTAATGATTGTAATTTTTAGAAACAAATAATGAGTGCTTATAAAAAACAAATTGGAGGATCTCACTACAAAAACATGGTTGTGCAGCCAAGTGAGTTTATAAACAAGAATAAATTGCTTTTTGCAGAAGGAAATGCTATTAAATATATCTGTAGACATATACATAAAGGAGGAAAGGAAGATTTGTTAAAAGCAAAACATTATATCGATATGATTATTGAAAGAGATTATAAATAATGCAGATACCCCTTTTCAAACCTCAAACCGAATGGATTCCACCAGAAAATTTTCCTGACTTATCTAAATATAGTGAAATTGCAATTGACTTAGAAACAAAAGACCCAGATTTAATAAAAATGGGTTCAGGTTCAGTCACCAAACGTGGCGACGTCACAGGAGTTGCTGTAGCTGTGAAAGGATGGTCCGGGTACTATCCCATTGCTCACGAAGGTGGTGGTAATATGGATCGTAAAAAAGTTTTAAAATGGTTTCAATCCGTATTAAATACGGATGCTATCAAAATATTTCACAATGCCATGTACGATGTGTGTTGGTTGCGTTCATTAGGATTAACGATTAAAGGTAAAATTGTTGATACGATGATTGCTTCAGCTATCGTCGATGAAAATCAACTACGTTATGATTTAAACAATTGTAGTCGTAGATATATTGGTCAAGGAAAAGATGAAGCTGCTTTATATATGGCTGCTAAAGAATGGGGAGTTGATGCTAAGGCTGAAATGTATAAACTTCCAGCAATGTATGTGGGTTCTTATGCAGAGAAAGATGCTGAAATAACTTATGAACTTTGGCAGGAACTAAAGAAAGAAATTGTACACCAGGATATACAATCTATTTTTGAATTAGAGACAGAACTTTTTCCTTGCCTCGTTGATATGCGTTTTTTGGGAGTTCGAGTAGACACAGAAAATGCGCATAAATTAAAAAAAGAATTAGTTGAAGAAGAAAAAGGATGCTTGCTCCAAGTAAAAAAAGAAACCCAAATAGATGTCCAAATATGGGCAGCACGATCGATTGCACTAGTTTTTGAAAAATTGAAATTACCTTTTGACCGTACTGAAAAAACACAGGCACCATCCTTTACAAAAAATTTTCTTCAAAATCATCCTCATCCACTCGTTAAAAAAATAGCTCGAGCGAGAGAAATAAACAAAGCTCATACAACATTTATTGATACCATACTTAAACATTCTTATAAAGGTAGAATACATGCTGAAATAAACCAACTTAGATCCGATAATGGAGGAACCGTCACTGGAAGATTTTCGTATTCTAATCCAAATCTTCAACAAATTCCTGCACGAAACAAAGACCTCGGACCACGGATCAGATCATTATTTATTCCTGAAGAAGGATGCCAATGGGGTTGTTTTGATTACAACCAACAAGAGCCAAGACTCGTTGTGCATTATTCATCCCTTCAAAATTTATACGGAGTGGATGAGGTCTTAGATGCTTACAAAGCAGGAGACGCAGATTTTCATAGTATTGTTGCTGACATGGCAGAGATACCTCGTTATCAAGCAAAGACTATTAACTTGGGATTATTTTATGGAATGGGTAAAAATAAATTACAAGCAGAACTTGGAGTGAGTAAAGAAAAAGCAGAAGAACTTTTTAAACAATATCATAACAAAGTTCCATTCGTAAAACAATTGATGGATGCCGTAATGCGTAGAGCTCAAGATTCAGGAAAAATTAGAACGCTCCTTGGACGATTGTGCCGGTTTCATTTATGGGAACCAAATCAATTTGGTATTCATAAGGCATTGCCTCATGAAGCAGCACTCGCGGAACACGGACCAGGGATCAGAAGAGCTTTTACTTACAAATCTTTAAATAAATTAATTCAGGGATCAGCGGCTGATATGACAAAAAAAGCAATGCTTGAATTATACAAAGAAGGAATTATTCCTCATATTCAAGTGCATGATGAACTGGACATTTCAGTCAGAGATGATAAACAAGCAAAACAAATAGTTAAAATTATGGAATCTGCAGTTGGACTTGAGGTACCTAATAAGGTAGACTATGAATCTGGTAAAAACTGGGGCGAAATAAAATAGGAGGAAACTATGGAAATGATAAAAGAAGCAATTGAACACATGTGGAAAGATCACAGAAAAGTTGTGATCGGTGCAGGTGTTGTACTTGTGATTTTAATAATCGCAGCATTTTAAGGACTTTATGATAGATGGCATATTTAAACGCAAACATTCCTGTGACTTATGCGCAGATCAGGAGAGAATATCTCTATGATCTTAAAGGACACCATGGAGAAGTGGAAGACTGCATTATCTTTGGCATGGCATCGATTTCAGGACATGCCATACTCTTTCATGCAATTATGGAAAATGGTGCTGTCTTCTATCGTTTACCGATTAGCGCCTTCATACAAAGAGGCTTTGATGTCAAAAAAGTTCCTTGGATGCGACTTGACGAGTTGGAGCTTTGGAATTGTTTTAGTTATTATCCTGCTATTACTACTTACGATATTCTAGGTGGACAATCTGGGAAATTCATAGGAAAAGACAAAAAGTGGTATCACGGTAGTTATCTTTTTACTATTGACTGGAGCCATCCAGAGAGTAATATAGTCGATACGGATCATTCCGAAATTCCGCACGAACATAAGTGCGCACACATACTTGCCTTGGAAAACGGCAACTATGCGGCTCAGCCAAATAATAGATTAATATGGAATATACCATCTTTCACGGTAAAGGATGAAGTTCCAACTGATTGGAAGGTACAGACAAGTGATTGGACTGTTGAAAATAGTCGTAGATGGACAACTGAGGACTCAGACAGATTCTTCTACGAAATTGAGGAGAACAAGGATGATTAAAAAAATAATAGAGACCATTTGTTGGCCATGGACTAAATTTGTTAAATGGTTAGCTGATGGATTACCTAAAAGAAAAAAATGACGAAGTGTAAAAATTGTAGTTGTGATTGTCATTGTAATGTTAAAGAACACAGTGATCTCTATGGGATCTGTATTTGTAATGATTGTGATTGCAGAGAAGAATGTGAAGTATGTCAGTAGATCCAAATAAATGCTGCGGAGTGCATACTAGAGAAAAAGAACAATCTGGCGAATGCTGCCAACTTGAAGATCAAAACAAAGCAGAACAGGATACCTATGAACATACTGTTAAACCAAAGGAGCAAAATGAATAAATTATTTTTAATGCTCGCCTTACTATTTGCCCTGAGCGCCTGCTCAGTAGGCCAAAAATGCACCTACACACAGGATGGAACTAAACTTTCATCATGGGTATGGTTCTATGGTAGCGACAAGCCAATTGATTTAGATAAAAACAATTGCAACTAAGGTTCATGAAAATTGATGAAGTATTTATATACACTTTTAATGCTAACACTATTGGTGTGTTCAACAAGCGCTTATGCAGGTTCAACGCAAACCAATGTTTCTGGATCTAATACAGCAATCGAAGGTGGATACACCGGCGGTGCTACAACTTATGAATCAGGAAGCTCTAGTACTTCCACAACAAATAATACATCTAATTCAGATATAAGAAGTGCACCTCCTTCTGCAGGAGCCCCTTCATATAACTCAATGACACAAGACGTTTGCGCTGTAGGCGCATCAGCAGGTGTACAAACATTTGGTGTAGGTATATCTGGTGGAAAACATTTCATAGACAAAAATTGTGAACGACTTAAACTAGCTCGAATTTTAAACGACTTTGGTATGAAGGTAGGAGCGGTTGCAATATTGTGTCAAGACGAAAGAGTTTTTGAAGCTATGATCAACGCTGGTACGCCTTGCCCTATTGATGGCCGGATCGGTAAAGAAGCTATGGCGTTATGGAAAAAATATGACTTTGAAAGACCTGATTATAAAGCGTACGTTAAACGTATGAAAAAAAGAGAAACAGTTAATCCTGTTATAGATACTAAACCTCTTCCAGCAGATATATCTACTAGTAAGAAAGTTTCATGGAAACAACCGAAATAAAAGCTAGACTAAAAAAAATTTTTATTTTTTTCTTAGTTTGCTATTTTATAGGCTCGTGTAGTATTCATAAAGCTAAAGCAGAAAACGTAGTCACTGGAAACATTTTACCTAATGCTGGCAATTCAGTCAGCTCTTATAACAGCGGAACTACTCCAGTCATATCCGACAATACTTCAGATACGACCATGAGTAATAATACCACTTTAGATGGCTTTGCCATTACCTGCGATACAGCTAACGGTCAGAACGGTGGATGTGGTGCATTTTTCACCTATGACAAAGCTGTTGAAGCTGCGCATGATTTAAAAATTACGTCCACAGCAACGTTGGTAGGCATTGATGGCACCGGTCAAACGTCTAGTAATACCATTACTTCAACAACCGATAAACTTGATAATGGCATCACGTTAGACAGTACCATTGACATGCAAAACTGTGAATGGTCCGGTTCAGCCTTTCGTTGCGGTGACAGCACCGGAGCCGCAGATAGCTATACCGTTAATATCCGGATACTGGATAGTAGCGATGAGGAACTAGCAGCTGTAACTCAAACAAGAACAAATGATGCGGGTTATCACGCCAACTCAGAAACTTTCACCAATCAATTAGTTTATACAGGAACTGGAGCTAGTAAATATGAATGGTCCTGGGAGGGCGTCGACGGATCTGGTTCAACGTCAACCCATGCTAATCAAAGAGGTCCTAACTTATTAGGAGCACAATTATTAATGACTTTTGATAGTGAAGACTATGTTACAATATCGACTGAATCACAAACTGCTCTTACAAGTGTAGAAACAACTTTTGCAGAACTAGAAGAAATTTTTGCTGAAACAGTTAGTGTTGTTGCAGAAGACCCTGTAACATTCTCTATGGAAATAGAGGAAGAAACTTCTTTTGAAGAGTTTTTTTCGTTTGAAGAAGAAACAATTGAATTACAGGTTTATACTCCAGCAGCGGCACCCATAGAAACTGTTGCCAAAATGGAAACAGCAATAGTAGAATTAAAAGAAACAAAAACAGTTCAAACTATTAAAAAACAAGTTATTGAAACAGTTCAGGAGACAATCAGTGCAAAGACAGAAACGCCTAAGGAAACATTACCAATGGTATCTAAAAAAGAAACGCTTCCATCAACGCAAAAGGAAGAACCAAAAGAGAAAGTCGTAGCCTCTGCTCCCCCAGGTAAAGAAACAGTTGCAAAACAACCTACTAAAGTGGTACAAAATACCCATGAAGAAAAAAAAGAAAAAGCAGTTGAAGAAAAAAAAGAAGCTAAAGAAAAAAAAGAAAAAGTAAAATCTAAGATTGCCAAAAAAGAAGAAACGGAAGAAAAAGAAACTGCTGAAACGGAATCCAGTAGCGAAAGCCCTACAGAGGTTGCGTCAGCAAATAATTCCGAACAAAAAAAGATACAACAGAAAAAAGCTCTCGTTAAAAATATTGAACGAGTAATGGATAGAGTTGATTCTGACGTCAAAGATATTGCAAAAAATTTAGAAATTAAAAATATAATAAAATTAGAAGCTATGGCTAGCGAACAAGCTTCATTGGACATATACTCAAAGGCCTTATTTTATGAGCCAAAAGACATCTATTTAGAGCAGTTAAATATATTTGATAACCGACAAATTTATGCTAATGTTAACTTGGCGAGCTA
>VTLG01014875.1_pt1 | contig 23331 bp, 41 predicted proteins | sample 4694571 | NCBI WGS metagenome assembly VTLG01 (sample SAMN12604809, study PRJNA352737) | marine metagenome | biome: ENVO:00000447; feature: ENVO:00000209|ENVO:00000569|ENVO:01000036; material: ENVO:00002151; isolation source: viral sequences binned using virsorter ...
GCATTGATAGGATTCCACCAATCGTTGACCACTATCTAATGGGTATTAGAATAGGTGGAAGAGCAAACTTACAAATCAAGAGGTCTTAAAAAATGGGTTACGGTTACGAATATCCAGCAGCAATCATCATTACTAATACGGCTGCCCATACAGGCAGATTTGGTAAGGTGCATTGTTTGACAGACGCAGAAGCAACTTTTGTAGCTGAGAACATTACAGAGAATGGATCTGCTACTATCAACGGCATCACTATGAAGGCATCCTCAGAAGTTTGTGGTGTTATTACAAGTATTACTTTGGCTAGTGGTCAGGTTATTGCTTATTTCTTATGAGTATTGCTAACGCATTAAAAAAAGCAGCATCAAAAACTCTTAGCAAACTTGGAGGTGATGTAACTATTAGACAGGTAACGGCTGGTAGTTATAACACAACAACAGGAGCGATAACAGAATCTACATCCGACACCACAGTTAAAGGTGTGTTAAGTAATGTATCAAAGTCTGAGGTGAATGATCTTATAGAGTCCCAGGACAAAAGGTTAACAATATCAGCAGGTGATCTAACCTTTGTACCGACAACAAAAGACAGAGTTGTTATTAGTAGTGTTGAGTTTAAGGTTATTCAAATTATTACAAATGAGCAAAATAATACACCTGTAAGTTTTGATCTTATCTTGAGGTAAACATGGCTAGAGAAATAAATTTAACTAGCATCAGTGATCATTTTGGTGAAAAAGTCCAAAAGACTGTGCGAAAAGCAACCTTTAAAGCAGAAAAAGATATTATTGAATTTACTCCTGTGTTTGAACCAAGAGAAGGAGAAACAGGAGTTGGTGGAACTTTAAGAAACTCATGGCAAAGTGAAATCAAACCTTATATTGGGATCGTTTCAACAAATATTGAATATGCCGAACCAGTAGCCTATGGAACTAGCTTACCTCCAAGCTGGGGTGGTCAATATAGAACAAGGCAGCAAACAATTAAAGGTTATCCAGAGTTGATCGCAAAACAACTAGAACAATATATAGTTAATGAGTTTAGGAAGGCATAATGGCAGCAATTGATTTAAACACTGTTAGATCCACAATAGAGGCCAGGCTTGCAACTGAATTAGCATCAAGTCCAGTTATTCCTGTTGTATTTAACAACATGGCCTTTGATTCCACAACAGAGGATACTTTTGTTCAATGCCAGACAAGTTTTGGGTCAGGTAGTTATTTGACTATGGGAGGATCTGCTAACTCTACAAATAGTGTTGTTGGTTTACTTTTGATAAATATATTTACAGAAGAAGGGATTGGTTCTGGGGCAAATTTAGTAATTGGCAAACGGCTGCGTGACCTCTACAATAATATTACAGTTTCAAATGTAATCTTTGATTCACCTATCGGCCCTGAAGTATTAACCTCAAGTCCTGAAGGTAAATTCCAAACACAAATCAGGATTACTTTTGAAATATATGAGGATCTTTAAATGGAACTAACAGAAGAACAACTTGACGCAGTAGAAGCTGTAAAAGGCAGAAGAGATGCTGCATATTGGGACCCTAAATGCCGTAAGTATTATGCGGAACAACAAAATTTAAAAAAAAATGTAAATAATACCAAAAAGGGTTAATATATTATTTAATAGTTCTTTTTTTTGTTATGGCTGTAAAAGGTGATGTAGGCAAACTAATGTTTGAAAATGCTGGCGGTACAGAAGCCAATATTGGTGAACTTAGATCATGGTCTTTATCTGTTACTAAAGATACTCAAGAAACAACCGCAATGGGTGCAACTTCAAAGACTTTTATCGGTGGTTTAATAAGTGGTGAAGGTTCAGCAGAACTTTTATATGATGCCAGTGGAAACTCAGACTATCAGGCTTTTATTGATGATGTATTCACAACAGGAGATGCTGGTGATGCATTATTTGAGTTATTCCCTGATTCAGCTACAGCTTCTAAAAAGATAGGATTTGCTGGAATAATCACAGGTGCTGAATATGGTGCAACGCTTGGAGAGATTCAAGTAGTGAATATCTCATTCATAACAAACGGTGCAATAACTTCAGCTATATAGTAAATTTTAAATAACAACCCCAATTTAATATGGCGACAAAAAGAAACGTAGACCTCATCACTGAAGCTTTTAGTGATGTAATGACTGCAAGAAGGAAATATGAACTAAAAAATCCTAAAGGTGAGATTTTAAAAGAAATATTTTTCCCACCACTTACGAGGTTTGATAGAAAGCAAGCTCAAGCTGCTGCTGGTACAGATGATGCCTTAACAATATCAACAAGACTTCTTTGTCAACTTGCAGAGAATGAAGACGGTACAAAAGCGTTTGCTTCTGCTGATGCTGAAAACTTACAAAGATTTTTACCAGAGAGTGTTTTAAATGAACTTGAACTATTTATGATGGATATTCAAGTTGATGTTAATACAGCAAAAAACGAATAAGGCGAGATAACTGGTTAAACTTTGAGTTTTTTCTCGCATCAGAACTAGGAAAATCAGTACAAGAACTAAGAAAATCAATGACGGAAGAGGAGTTAATACATTGGGCGGCTTACTATGAAGTTAAAAATGAAAGACAAAAACAAGAAATGAATCGTCAAAAGGCAAAATCAAGGTAGAATATAATAAAGGTTATTTGTATTTGTGGCACAATCGACAGTTAAGTTAATAGTTGATGCTCAAAATGCAATCTCTCCATTAAAGAGAGTAAATGAACAGACCAAAGCTTTAAGCAGTAGTACAGATAAATTAAAAGGTAGATTAGATAAAAGTAATAGATCATTTAGAGAAACTGGAAGATCAGCAAAAACAGCAAGTGCAGGCGTTGGAACTTTAGTCGGTGCTTTAAGACCATTGCTTGCGGCATTGGCTGTTGTTGGAACTGCAAGGTTTATTTTTTTTAAGACTGCTGAATTAGAGACACAAAGAAAAAGTCTTGAACAATTAACAGGATCACTTGAAAAAACCAATAAAATTATTGCTGAACTCCAAGCTTTTGGTGCTGTTACACCATTTACCAGTAGTGAATTAATAGAACAAACAAAAAGATTAAAAGCATTTGGTTTTGAAACTGAAGAGTTGGTTGACACGACAAAACGATTATCTGATGTAGCCGGTGCTACTGGTGCTGACCTTACAGGTATTGCAACAGCCTTCGGTCAGATAAGAGCAAAGGGTAAATTACAACAAGAAGAAAATCTTCAATTATTGGAAAGAGGAGTCAATATAACTGACGAACTTAAAAAAATTACAAAACTGCAAGGGGATGAATTTGAATCTGCAATGCGGAAAGGGGAAATCGGTGCTGATCTTGTTAATCAAGCATTAATAAATTTAACAAGTCAAGGAGCCATCTTTGCTGGTGGAGCTACAAAACAAGCCGATACATTAAATGGAAAATTATCAACTTTACAAGATACGATTGACACTCTTGCCAGAACAATAGGTGAGGATCTTTCTGAAGAAATTAAAGGGGTTATAGATATAGCTATTTCTGGCGTAAAAGAAATAAATAAATTAATAGAAAGAATAGGTGTTGCTAATAAGGTTGGAAGATTAAATCTTGCTAATATTGCGATGGAGGCTAGAGGAGAAGCAAGACAACAAGTAAAACAAGAAACTGGTCAAAGATTTATATTACCTTTTACTGATGCTTCAAAAAGAGAAAAAGAATTAGTTGAGGAAATAAAAGCAAGAAAAATTAAAGAAGCTCTTGAACAAAAAAGTCTTATAGTAACTACTGCTCAAAGTGATAAACAAAAAGAAATAAAAGAAAGTGTAACGGCAGCAAAAAATGAAGCTGCAATAATTAATGAAAAGACAGAATTATTAAATGAGTCTTTGGGTCAAACAAATACTGCTGTAAATACTATTAATAATGGTTCAAAAGAAATAACAGAAAATGTTAAAAAAGTTAAGACTGAAACAGATCAACTAAAAAATGAATTTGCTGAGATAGGTGAAACAATTGGTAGTCAAATCACTGATGCCTTAGTTGGTGCAATAAATGGTACGAAATCATTAGGAGAATCAGCAAGAAATGTTTTGAATGACCTAGCAAATTCTATTCTAAAGTCAGGTATAAACTCTCTTTTAGGTGGTGTTTTTGGAGGAACGAAAATTGGTGGTTTTCTTGGTTTTGCAAATGGTGGTAGGCCACCTGTAGGAAAAGCATCAATCGTTGGAGAAAAAGGGCCAGAGCTTTTTGTTCCTCGTTCTGCTGGTACTATTATTCCTAATAATGCAATCGGTGGTGGTGTGACAAATATGGTTACAATTAATGTGGACGCAACAGGTAGTGCCGTGGAAGGTAATGAAGAAGAGGCCAATGAATTTGGTAATTTATTAGCTGTAGCAATTCAAGGTGAATTAGTAAAACAACAACGTCCTGGTGGGATTCTTTCTAATACAAGATAAATGGCAACTTTTCCATCAATCACGCCCGTATATTCAGGCTTTAGAAAAACAAATCAACCTAATACACGCACTACTCAATTTGGTGATGGATACCAGCAGCGTGTTCAATTTGGATTGAATCAAAATCCTAAAGTATATAGTTTAATTTTTAATGTAAGTGAAACAGATTCAGATACAATAGAAACCTTTCTCGATGCAAGGGCAGAAGATCAGGATAGTTTTACTTTTACGCCCACAGGCGAAGCATCTTCAAGTGAATTTATTTGTAAAAGTTGGACAAAATCTATTCCATATAATAATAGAGCTATTATTAACGCAACATTTGAAGAGGTATTTGAACCCTAATGGCAGTACCAGTTTCGCAGTTACAATCAATAAACCCAGGTGCAATTATTGAATTGTTTACACTAACACTTGATTCAACATTACATGGAGCATCTACTGTTTATAGATTTCACAATGGTGCAAACCAAAACTCAAATGGTGAGGTGGTTTGGGCTGGTAATACATATCAAAGATTTCCAATAAAATGTGAAGGTTTTACTTTTAATGGAACTGGAACTTTACCAAGACCAACTGTAACGATAAGTAATATCCTTGGAACGATTACTGCGATTTTAGCTGATGTAAACCAAACAACTTCTGGTAATGATTTAACTGGTGCAAAACTTACAAGAATAAGAACCCTTGGGCGGTTTCTTGATGCTGCAAATTTTGCTAGTGGTTCTAATCCTACAGCCGATTCTTCAGCGGAATTTCCACAAGAAATATACTTTTTAGATAGAAAAATAACTGAAAATAGAGATATTGTTCAATGGGAAGCCATTTCTGCACTTGATCTTGTAAATGTAAAATTACCAAAAAGAATTGCTACAAGAGACATTTTTCCTGGTATTGGTACTTTTAAATAATGACTTGGAAAGATTTTGCTATAGAACACGCTAAAAAAGATGCACCAAATGAAGCTTGTGGTTTAGTTGGTATATATAAAGGAAAAGAAAAATATTATCCTTGTAAAAATCTTGCTGATGATTTGGGTGAACAATTTATAATATGTCCTGATGGATGGGCAGATGCAGAAGATGAAGCAGAAATTGTAGCTGTTTTTCATAGCCATCCAAATGTACCACCAACAGCTAGTCAAGCAGATTTGGCTTCCTGTGAGTATTTAGATTTACCTTTTTATATCGTTACACCAGAAACAGAACAATGGAATTATTACGAACCATCAGGGTATAAAAAAGGATTAATTGGTAGAGAATGGAAGTGGAATATACAGGATTGTTGGAGTTTAATAGAAGATTGGTTTCAAGAAAAACAAAATGTAAAAATAAAACATTGGCCTAGACCAAAAAGCCCAAAAGAATTTAGTAATAATCCATTATTTGAATATGCTTTACCAAAATTAGGTTTTGTTGAACTAGAAAATACGATAGATTTAGAAAAAGGAGATGTTTTATTAATGGATACAACTAATACAGGCAAACTAGACCATGTTGCTTTATACATAGGTGATCAAACAATTCTTCATCATTGTGTGAAAAGACTTAGTTGCAGAGAAACTTTTGATCAAAAATATATAGAATGGACAAAGAAGAAATATCGTTATGCTTAATAAAATAAAATTATATGGAAGATTAGCTCGTTTTATAGGAGAACGTAGTTTTGAAGCGGAAGTAACAACACCGGCACAGGCAATAAGATTTTTATTAGCAAATTTTCCAAAATTAGAAAGACATATGATGGAACAAAATTATTGTGTAAAAATTGGTAATTATGATATTGATAGTTCAGAACTAGAACATCCTGTAGGAAAACAAGAAATAAAAATTATTCCTGTCGTAACAGGTTCAAGAGGTCTTACTAAAGTTCTTATTGGTGCTGTTATTGTAGGTGCTGTTATAGCAACTGGTGGTGTAGGTGCGATTGGTTTGGCTGGTGGTACAGGGTTTTTAGGCGTTGCTGGTAATATTGGTGTATTTATGGCATTATCTGGTGCGGCTGAAATGTTAACACCAGTACCAAAACCACCAGGCGTTTCGGATGATCCACAGTCTGTAAACTTTTCATTTAATGGTGTACAAAATACTGGAAGGGCAGGTGTTCCAATACCTGTTGTTTATGGCGAGATATTTACAGGGTCACTTGTTGTATCTGCTGGTATAGATACTGTTCAACTAGAGGGGTAAACCGTTATGGGAAGTATGAGGATAGAAGGTGATCTTGCTGATTTTAGAGATTCTGGTTTTGGACAAATTTTTCCTGGTCTACAAGCATTACCATTAGATGCGTTATCTAGTAAGCAGCACGTAACAATCGTGGATGTACTTGCAGAAGGTGAAATAGAGGGCTTCCCATCGGCTGCTGGACTTACACAAGGAACAACTGCATATAATAACGCAGCATTGAAGGATATTTACTTAGGAAAAACTCCAATATTAAGAACTACCGCAGATCCAAGTAATCCACAAGATTCTGATTTTAATTTTCAAAATATAAAATTTTCTCCAAGATTCGGTACTGCAAACCAAACTTTTATAAAAGGTATATCAGATATTGAAACAGAAACTGGAGTCAATGTACAAGTTGAAAAAGCAACACCTGTAACAAGAACTATAAGCAATTCTAATATTGATGCTGTAAGGATTACATTGAGATTTACTGCTTTAACAGAAGTAAATGATGAAGGACAGACTTTAGGAAGAACAGTTGATTTAACAATAAAAATTACAGATAATGATGGTACTGTTACAACTCCAATCTCAGACAGAGTGCATGGTAGAAGTTTTAATGCTTACAGTAGAGACTATAGAATTGATATTGCATCAGGTACAGCTTTTCCTATATCTGTAACAGTAACAAGAGTTAGTGATGATTCCAGTTCTAGTAGAATAAGAGATGATTTTTTCTTTACAGCTTTTACAGAAATAATAGATGAACAACGTGCATACCCAAATATTGCTCATGTTGCATTACGTTTTGATTCAGAAGCCTTCTCAAATATTCCTACGAGGATGTTTAAAATTCGTGGGACAAAGATAAAAATCCCGCATAATGGTACTGTAGAATCCTCAACTGGTCGGATAACATATAGCGGAACTTTTAATGGAACGCTTACTACTGCAACACATTGGACAACTGACCCAGCATGGATTTTATTTGATCTTTTAACAAATACAAGATATGGATTAGGTGATCATATTACAGAAAGCCAGCTTGATAAATTTGCATTTTATAGTGCTTCTGTTTATTGTTCAGCATTAGTAGATGATGGTGACGGTGGTACAGAACCACGTTTTTCTTGCAATACCGTTTTACAAAAAAGAGAAGATGCATATGCAACCGTAAACGCTCTAAGTTCAGTCATGCGTGGTATGACCTTTTGGAGTGCTGGAGCTTTAAGTTTATCTATTGATCAACCAACCGATCCAAGTTATCTTTTTAATTTATCTAACGTATCAACAGAAGGGTTTTCTTATCAAGGTACAAGTTTAAAAACAAGATCAACAGTTGTTTCTGTCTCTTATTTTGATATGGAAAATCAAGTTTTAGATTATGAAACAGTGGAAGATGCAACTGCTGTTACTAAATATGGGCGTATAGAAAAAAAAGTTACTGGTTTTGGTTGTAGCTCAAGAAATCAAGCAAGAAGAATTGGTAGATTTATTTTATTTGAAGAACAAAATTCTACTGAAACTGTTAGTTTTGCAACTGGTTTATCAGAAGGTGTAGTTGTAAGACCTGGACAGGTAATAGAAATAAGTGATAGTGTTAGGGCTGGTAAAAGAAGAGGTGGAAGAATAAATGCAGCAACAACCACTGCAATAACAGTAGATGATACAGCCGCAACAGATTTAGATGCTACAAATAATCCAACGTTATCAGTTGTTTTATCAGATGGTAGTGTTGAAAGTAAATCAGTATCAGGGATATCTGGGGCAGTAGTAACTGTTTCTTCTGCTTTTTCTTCCGCACCAAATGTTAATAGTGTTTGGATTTTACAAAATGACACCTTACAAACATCTACATGGAGAGTTATCAGTGTTAGTGAAACTGAAGGTCAATATGCAATAGTAGCCACAACATACAATGCTAATAAGTTTGCATTTATTGAAGATGGTACATCAATTCCAGTAAGAAAAGTTACAACCTTAGTTGATTTATTAGACCCACCAAGTAACTTGGCAGCTCAAGAAGAATTTTATATTGAGGAAAATAAAGCAAAAAATAAAATATTAGTAACTTATGAATCTGTTTTAGGTGCTACTGCTTATCAAATCGACTATAGAAAAGATGGCGAAAACTATACAACTGTAAATACAAGGAGTAATGACTTTACAATATTTGATGCCGATGCTGGGGTTTATGACATTAGGGTATCTACAAAAAATGCACTTTTAGAAGTTTCACCAGAACCTACCGTTATTCAGTTTACAACAGTTGGAAAAACTGCAATACCAGCGGATGTACAAAATTTAAAAATAGAACCGTTATCAGATCAGTTTGTACGACTACGTTTTGACCAATCAACCGATGCAGACGTAATTCATGGTGGTAACGTAGCAGTCAGAAGTTCTAACCTTACAACAGGTGCAACTTTTACAAATTCAGTTGATGTGATACCAGAACTGCCAGGAAACGTCAGCGAGTCGATTGTTCCGAATATTGTAAATGGTACTTACATATTAAAATTTAAAGACGATGGGGGGCGTTTAAGTTCTGGAGAAGCAAAAGTTGTTCTTATATCTACAACACCAAATGCATTACCAAAACTTACAGTATTAGAAGATAGAGAAGATACAGACTCTCCACCCTTTGCTGGTATTAAAGATGATTGCTTTTTTAGTAATGAAGTAAATGGCCTTGTTTTAGGATCACAAGTAACAATTGATTCTGTAACAGATTTTGACGAAATTGCTGATTTTGATTTCTTAGGTGATGTAGATTTTCAAACAGGTGGTCAATATAGTTTTGCAAATACTTTAGATTTGGGTGGTAAGCAGCCTTTGAGATTGCGTAGACATTTTGTAACACAAGGTTTTTATCCAAATGATTTGATTGATAAAAGAACTGCAAATGTCGATACTTGGACAGATTTTGACGGAGCTACTGCTGTAAACGTCAACGCAAAATTATTAGTTGCTACTACTGATTCTGATCCTGATACCTCTACTGCTGGAACTTATACGATTAATAATGGATCTGGTAGTGCTGGCACAATTATTACAATTACAAAATCATCTCATGGTTATTCTGTGGGCAGCTTTGTAACTGTTGACTTTACCTCTGGAACAGGTGTTGATGGTGATTATGAAATACAAACAGTTCCAAATGCAAACTCATTTACTTTAACTTCTGCAACTTCTTTATCAACAAGTGGAAATTGTAACTTTAGTGCAGAATTTTCTGACTTTAATCCATTTGTAAATGGAACTTATGTAGCAAGAGGATTTAAATTTAGAGCAGATTTAGAATCAAGCGACCCTGCACAATCCATAGAAATAGATCAGCTAGGATATACAGCAGAACTAGAAAGCAGAACAGAAACAAGCCTTGGTAATGCAGGGGCAACAAATGGTTTGATTGCATCTGGTACATCTTCAAAAACAGTTACATTTTCTAATAGTTTCTTTACAGGACAAAGTGGTACTAGCATTGCAGCAAATTCAGTATTACCTTCAATTGGTATAACAATAGAAAATGCACAGTCAGGTGATTTCTTTGCCTTGTCATCTATCAGTTCAAGTAGTTTTGTTATAGATATTAAGAATGGATCTAGCTTTGTTAATAGAAATTTCAAATATGCTGCTACAGGATTCGGTCGAGGTAGTTAAAAAATGTCTATTAAGATATACTTAAAAGAAAAAGTGAGTTAAGTAATGGCTACACATGATTATGTAATAGATAACTCCACAGGAGCTAACGTCAGGGCTGATATAAACCTAGTATTACAAGCAATATTAACTAATAACAGTAGTTCTTCTGCTCCTAGCACCACAGCAGCTTATATGTGGTGGGCTGATACTTCAAACGGAATATTAAAGATAAGAAACTCTAGTGATAATGCGTGGGTGGAACTTTTACAGTTAGATGGTACGTTAACTCTAGAAGACGGCTCTGCAAGTACCCCAGGACTAGCTTTTAGAGATGATCTGAACACAGGTATTTTTAGTTCTGCTGCTGATACTTTTAATATCGCAACTGGGGGTAGTGAGAGAACTCGTATCGACTCAAGTGGTCGATTACTCTTAGGAACTGATACCTCAAGAGCGGCTGGGGGAAGTACACATAAGTTATTCCAAATTGAAGCTACTGATGCAACAAGTGGAATTTCTTTAACTAGAAACTCAAATGGGGCTACTTCATCAATAATTTCTTTTGCAAAATCCAGAGGTACATCAAATGGATCAAATACTATAATTCAAGACGGTGACGAATTAGGTAGGATTAAATTTTCTGGTGCAGATGGTAATGATTTACTTTCAGAAGCAGCAAGGATTTCGTCATTCGTAGATGGCACACCTGGAAGTAATGATATGCCAGGTTGTTTGGTATTCAGTACAACGGCTGATAGTGCTGCTTCTTCTACAGAACGTATGCGTATAGATTCGTCTGGAAGATTGCTTTTAGGAACTACTACTTCACGTTCAACCTATGGATCGAATCCTAATTTACAGGTAGCTGGTACAGGTTTTGATAGTTCATCAATTTTATTAAGAAGAGACAGTAATGATGGTAATCCATCCGCTGTTGTTTTTGGAAAGTCAAGAGGTTCTGCTGGTGGTAACACCGTTGTTCAAGACGATGATCAACTAGGATCTTTAGTATTTGCAGCAGCAGATGGCACAGATTTAACAAGTGTTGCAGCAGAAATAAGAGTGCAAATTGATGGAACACCAGGAGGCAATGATGTTCCAGGAAGAATAGTATTTAGAACTACTGCTGATGGTGCTTCCTCTCCTTCAGATAAAATAGTTATTGATAAAGATGGATTTATGACAAGTCGTCTTTATATTGGAAACTCTAATGGTGGTGATTATTGGCAGTTTACCCAATCTGCTGGTGGTACATCTACTCAAGCCACTGCAAATTTCTATGCAAGTAGTACTGCTACAAGGTTTCATATAGCGTTTTTATGTCAAGATGCTGTTAAAGGAAGCATTAGTGCAAGTTCAAGCGGTACAACTTATGCAACAACTTCTGACTATAGATTAAAAGAAAATGTAGTTACTTTATCAGATGCAATTACAAGATTAAAAACATTAAAACCTTATAGGTTTAATTTTAAAGATGATACAGATACAACAGTTGATGGTTTCTTTGCACATGAAGTTACAGCAGTTCCAGAAGCCATAACAGGAACTAAAGATGAAGTTGATTCTGATAATAAGCCTGTTTATCAAGGGATAGACCAATCAAAACTTGTACCTTTACTTGTAGCTGCTGTACAAGAGTTAATAACAAAAGTTGAAGCACTTGAAGCTGCCTAGTATAATTGGATAACTAAAATTAATTTTATGGCAACACCTCAAGAACTTTATGACGAAACAAAAACTCGTTTAGATTTAAATATCGCAAAAGCACAAATGCTTGAAAGAGAAATACAAGAAAAAGTTGCAGAAAAAAATAAACTAATGCAACCAATAATGGAAGATCAAGGTGCGATAAAACAACTAGAAAAACTTAGTGATGTTGTTCAACCTGTAGAATCAAAGTAAAATTTAATTAAACACTTATTATCATGGCTGTTACTTGGGATATTGCTGCTCTAGATGCGACAAAAACTGTAGGAAGTTTATCTGATGTTATTACTGTTGTTCATTGGACTGCCACTGATTCTGAAACTGTAGGTAGTGGTGATTCTGCTGTTGTACATACAGGCTATTCTTATGGTTCTGTAGGGCTTGCTGCTGCTGATTCTGGATCGTTTACTGCTTATGCAGATATCACAAAAGATAATGCAATTGCATGGGCAAAAGCCGCTATTGGGTCTGATGAAGTAACAGCTATTGAAACAGGAATTGCTTCACAGATAACAGAATCTAAAACTCCAACTAAGACTTCTGGTGTACCTTGGATTTAATTAATTTTATCTTGCATCTGCCTTGTCATTATCCCCATAGTGACGTAGAGAGGTGATAGGGCTACAATAAGCAGTAATACGACTACAGACATTAATGCTGTGGCTCTTGCTATCTGTTCTTTTATCATGTTTCAAAAAATAGCTAACATTTTAAGTATAGCCTCATTTGTTCTTATAACTAGCACTTTATGTGCTTCATATTTTGGTTACAAATACCTTAGTTCTGAGCAATTTAAAACAAAAATAATGAATGAAGTCTTAGGTAATGTACAAGGACTTATGCCGGATATTTTAGATAATGCACTACCTGATCTAACAGGTCCAACAATTCCCAAGTTTAAACAACCTAAAATTTAATGATTTTTGGGTTTATTAAAAAGTTAGTTAAATATTACATAGATAAATTAATTAGCTGGTTACGGATGCAAAGGTTTAATTTAGAACTTGATAATGACATAAAAAAGTATCACGAAGAATTAGATAAAAAAGTAAAAAAACCTAAGATTGTAGAAACTGGTAAATTTGGAGAAGATGGCTGGTCTATTTCTATAGGAGATGTAGATAAAGATGAGTGAAATAAAAATTCCTGAGATTTCTATACCAGAAATAAAGATCAATGTGCCACAATACAGTCCATATCAAGTATTAAACGTACCACCACCATCTATAAAATTACCTGGATGTGTGAAATATCATAGGGATGCAAGTTCTAAGAATACTGCGTTATACGATGACGACCCAACAGGTACAACTATTTCCTGTGCATATGGTTCTATGCCTACATTTGAACCTATGTTATATGACAGAAGAAAGATTGAAATTGTTGAAACGAAAGGACAAGAAAAGAGAGTGGAGAATAATGAAGTACCTACACAAGAAGAAGTAAAACCAGATATACCGAAAGAAAAGAAAGAGATAAAAATAGTTCCCTGCCCAGGTCCCAAAGATCAAAGAGTAGGAGACTTTCGTAACAGTTCACGATTGGAACGTGTCATCGGCCATGAAAAAAGCGAAGATGGGACTAGATGTATAACTATCTATGAAGACGTACCATTCAAGGATCAGTACATTCCAGAGGTTTCTACTATTGTATCTACTGCTGTTATTGGCTTGGTCGCTGCCAGTAGTCCACTACTTCTTAATGTCATCAAACCGCTAGTAAAAAATATCGTTAAAAAGCTGACAAAGAAGAAAGATAAGGTACAATAAATATTACAAGTCTATAATTCGGTCTCTTCTCTAGGTCGACCTTCCCCCAAACCAATGCGAAGTGCTTTTATAGACAAGGGGGTAACTAAACATTGCTTACCTGACAGCCTCTACTCCAACGAGTAGGTAGTGAGCCCAGGGCCAATGCTTTTTTAGACAAGTAACTACCCGTAGCTTGTCTATTTTAAATTATGAACATGAGGTAATACCTGATTAGCACGAGGGGTTATCTCAATATCAGAGCAAAGATCATAATAAGGACTATCTTTTTTAAAACGTATTCCAGCAATCTTCTTCTCACCGCAATGCTTTAATCTGGCAAAATGCCAATCGAGTTCAAGGTTCTTAAGTTGTTGCTTTTGTATATTAGTTTGAGTCTTAGCAGCGTCCTTACATTGTTTAGTTAACTGTCTATCTAACGGAATAGAAAAGTTCAAAGTTATACCAGTGCCCAGTGCGTAGCTATCTTTATTCGTTCCAGAATAGTTCTGTTGATAGTACAGAATATTACCTGGGTTATCGGGTGTACCATCTCCTATAGCATTACCATCATCATCAAAATCACCAACTATATCTGTTGGATCGTACACTGGAGTTTCATAAAAATGACTAAAAGGTTTGCGGTAATTTGAATTAAAAGTGGTAAATGGAGTTATGGTCATCATTGCTCCTTGGCATACAACCCCACCTCCATATTGGTTCGTATGAAAGCTCCCATTATTTACGTTCCAGTTCTGATTAGTTACTGATCCACTGTTACTTTGACTGACTGCATTAGCTAAAACTTTTACAGGGCTTAAGATTATTGCGAGAACACAGAGGTAGTAGTAGTAACGGATTCCGTTGTTATATCTCTTTGGATTGTCGTTATGTTCTGCAAACCAGGGCCATGATATGTTTCTGTAAATTGGAAAGAATCTCCCGATGTAGGATTGGTTTGTGTCCAGTTTGGTTTTGTTGTCATATCTAATCCTGTCCATTTATAAGTCGTACCTCCTACAGTTCCATTAACTTCAACTGCGGTAGCTGCCATATCTCCTCCATCATGTGATATTCCTGTGCCTGTAACTGTATACTCGTAGCCTGTTTTAAAATCTTTACTGGTAATAGATTCTGTGAGAGTAGTAGTTGTATTAGTGGTACTCTGCATATTTCCTTGAACAAAATTTGGAACGATATTTGCATTAGCTGGTAAAACATATAAAAGAAACAGTAATAAAAGCTTCCGCATGATTCATCAGTCTACCGTTACTGTGGTTACATATTGTCCAGTAGCACTTGTACCTTGAGATCCTGCTGTGATTGTAATAACGTGATTATCTACAGTACCAGCTAGGTTCGTTGCTGTTCCTCCAGATGTACTGGTCAAATCACCAAAGGCTGAAACTTCACCTGTGGTAAGGCTTGTGCCTATGGTATCTCCAGTTGTGTGTGAAACCGTGTAATTGAAGCTTTCCCCGTCAGTTAATTGTGACGCAGTAATTGGTGTATATGCGTTTACTCCGTTAGTTGCTGCACCTAGTCCTCCAACACTTCCAGCAGTAGTACCATCTGTTGTGTTGACTCCCGTTCCAGATACACTATAAGAATTTCCGATACGATCTGCTGCTGTAGCTGCTGCTGAAACTTCTAGCTTTACAGATGAACTGATAGAAGAAGTTATATCAGCATAAACTGGTGCTGAAAACAAAAACAAGAATGGAATGAGTCTTTTCATTTTTTTGGATCGACAACTTTAGTGCCAATAATTTTAATTGGTGTTTCAATTCTAACTGTCTGATAACCACCCGATTGTGATGCTAGTAACGCTTCCACTTCTTTTTTGTTTAGTGGTTTTTCATCTGGCTTAAAAGTACCATCTCCACGTTTCTTAGCACCTTCCAAACCAAAACTGGCTAATGCACCTGTCAGCAGAGAAGCTGGAAAAGTTATATCCTTGGGTTCGTTACTATACCCAGGGAGCGAAATATAGTTTAGGGATACTATAAAGCCACTCCAAGCGACAACACTGAGTCTTACGATTACAGATATAAAAGCTAATTGCTCTTCTTTATCAGTAATGTTTTCCTTCAGTTTTTGAAGTGGACCTTTTTTAATTTCTTCTGCCATAACTTGTTTTATTAGTCATACTAGACATAATTAGGAATTTAAGCAAATGACAGAAGTACAGGCAGCTTTGTTAGGAGCAGCAGTTACCGCATTTGTCATGGTCTTGTCAAACATGAGTAATCGTAGAGAACGTACCATAATAGATATTTACAACAGATTAAACAAGTTATCGCAAGCGGTTAGCAGGTTAGAAGGCCAAAACCGATAATGTTTGGTATGTTTAGGAAAGAACACAAAAACTTTTCATGTCTAAATTTTTAATCGGTCTATTCATCAAATTTGGCAAAAGTGAATCGCTACGCAAAGCTTGTTTGTCGCTATTGAAAGATTTAGTAGCCAAGTCAGATAATGATGTTGACGATGCCATCGTCAAGATGATTGAAGAAAAATTATTCCCAGTAAAATGAAAATTAATAAATTTCTCAATATCGACATTGAGCCAGCACCTCCAGAATTAGAGCTATCGGTTGAAATGCGTTGTCGAGAAATTATGGAAAGTGAAGATTATGACAATATAAAAAGATACTGTACTCATCTCATAAGACATCAAATGAGACAGGATATGTTTCTTGCTTCGATGTTAGGAAGGTTGGTAGAGTTGGAAGCAAACCTTGTTGTAAAAGAAGTTAGAAAAAAGAAGAAACCTAACCTTATAAAAAAGTTTTTTCGTATTCCTTAACCTCTTCATCCGTAAAATCTCGTACCAATAATTTATCTATCTTATCCACTTCATAATTAAATTTTAAAATGGATGTTCTGATATGTTCAGTGACCCATTGTCCATCTTTAAAAACTACTTGTGCTTTTTGTCTATCGTTTATAAAGACATAATGATCTTGACCTTTTAACTGGACATCTAATAAATTTTTTTCTAAATTTTTACGTCTGATTTCTTTTAATCTTTGTAATTTTTTAAAGTCAGCCATTTTCTAATTCCTCGATCCTTTTATTTATAGCATCATATCTTACACAATATTCCTTAAGATCTAACCGTTCAAACCAAAATTGTTTCTGTAATTCTGCAAGCTGGTCGTAATAATTTTTGATCAGGTCTTTATTTTTCATTTCCAATATAATAATTTTCTCCACCACCAATTAATACTTCTCCACAAGAATTTTTAACAATAGCTCTTATTGGTTCGTTGAATTTTAATTTTTCTTGCGATTTTTTTGCAGATTCTGTAAATTCAAATTTAACACCTTCTTTTGTATGCCTTATGGCTTTAACAAGTTTTAAATAATATTTATTTAATCCTTTTGCTTTATAAACTTGATACGTCAAAATTTGCGGTCTATCCTTAACGGCCAATACCCAATGATATTCAATATCATCAAAAAATACCTCTTTACCATCTGAAATTGCTTGTTTTACTTCTTTAGCGTTCATTTTTTACTCCATAGTTTGATTAAAAGCTCAAGTTCAGCAACTCTTTTCTTTGCTGCTGCGATTTTTTCGGCTGTTGTCATAAATAAAAAAGGGGTCTTACATGGAACTCTTCCAGAACAATGCCCCATATAAAAGTTAAGCCCTCGGAGCTATCGTGCCTCGGCCATCAACCCACTCCTCTTCTGAATTAGGATCAACTGACCACTGGCTGCCAAAGATGGTAAACCCAGGGATTTCCTCATAATCTGTTCTAGAGCTATATTTTCTAATAGAAGATCCTCCAGGAGTCTCGGCAGCAGCCGCTTGGTCTGTTAACCACTTAGCTGCTTTCTTTGCCTCTTCTGGGGTGAAGTCAATTAATAAATAACGGTCACAATCGTTGCCGCTTTTTTTCTTTCTGTTTGCAATAAATTTGAAACGTGCTGTAAATGCTGAATCCATTTTAATAAATTAGTTAGGGTTGTTTGATTTGTTCTGCCAAGTCTCAATATCTTCTCGGTTATACCGAATAGTGTTATTAAGAATGACAGTCCATTTTGGGCCACTAGGATGACCCCTGCGAGTTTTGGTTCTCCATAGTCGCACAGTTTGAGGTTTTACACCAAGCTCTTCAGCCAGTTGATCTGATGTTAAAAGTTCATTCATGCGTCCTCCTTCTCTAAAATAAGAGTAAGCAATCCATCCCTTTGATCTTCACTAATAGTTTTAGTTTCATATCGTTTGGAAATGTTTTTCTTTAACAAACCCAGCTTGTCTTTATTACTGGGTTTATTTATAAAGGCTTCACATTCTTGGATAAACTTATCACTATCGGATCTATCAATCGGTTTATTACTGGAGGTAGTAGCTGGTTTGCTGTCCTCAGTCTTAGACCATGCCTTGCCTTTATCATATAAAGACAGGCCGAATTGATTTCCAAAACTCATCAACGCACGTTTTTTTGCATCAGTCTCCGCTTCTTTTATTGCTGATTCATGGTTAATACCAATACCTTGTTTTGTATTGCCATGACCTGCTCCTGTGCCTTCCCTAATTATGTTTCCAATCGTTATTCTCACCTTTGCTGTATAAGTTACGGCATCTGGTTCTGAATTGACACAGGTTGTTTCTATAGTTTCGCAAGACCAGCCATCAAATCCAAATATACGATTGGCCTCGTTTATAACGTGCCATCCCTCGACATAAGATAATTGGAATGTACCTGCTCTGTTCCCATCTCTTGTTTCTACATTTTTTTTGTCGATAGGTTGTTGTAGTAATTCAACCTGTTTTTCTGTAAAACTCATTTTGTTATAGGGGTTGTAAATGCCCATCGGGGCAAGGATAACGATTGTACACCTGATTGACACCAGCTAGGCCAGTCATCAAGCAGACGACATTCGGCAATTTTATCTAACGCATTTCTACTAAGATTCTGACCTTCTTTTATAGCATCATCATCAAGCTCCCATAAACCAACATCATATGGATATTCAGATTGCACTACAAGAAATATAAAACGACTGGCAGATGGAATACCATTTAAATAATGTTTCGCCTGCAAATGGTATTTGAAATTGGCTACGGCCTTGGCAAAATCTACAGGGTTAGCTCCTGATCTACTGGTCTTAAGATCAACAATAATATCTTTGTTTAACCAATCAGGTCGGCATTTACAGGTCAAACCAGAAACCTTATCATCCCACCAGTATGATTTCTCAGCAATACCTTCACTGAGCAACTTCTTGGCATAGGGTTCTGCAAATACAGCATCCCTCATCTTGATTGCATTTTCCATATCAGATTCGGTAACAGCCGTCATTCCTTTGGCTTCCGCTTCTTTTGCCTCTTCTTTACCTTTTTTGGTTGTCCTAGATGATACGGCAACAAATCTTTTCGTTAGCTCATCAGGTTCCAAGACGGCACAGTGAGTTAATGTTCCGAGAAGCATGGCAGCCGTTGGTTTTCGTTCTGGCCTTTCTGGATTTAAGAAAGAATTATAAAAAGCTTTGGGGCCATGAGATGCCATCACCTTTTGCATTGATGCTGAGATTGCACCATCAGCATGGTATTTTTCGTTTGAAATTTGGATAGATCCTGTGGTCATTTGAGTACCTTTAGTTTTGTTTTTTTATTTACCTTGTCAAAAAAATCTTGGACAAGTTCTGATCTTGATAAATGTGGAAAAAGATATGCTTTTAGTTGTATCCATTCCCTGCGTGGATAATCAAATTTTATTTTCATGGTCTGTACTTTTTAGTATGAGGGCCGTATTGCATAAAGATGTAAGGCCACGACTTTAAAATTATTGCCTTATCTTCAGGCATTGCCACAAGACCAGCTTGTGCAATACGTTTTAGAAATGGTGATGATTCTGGGGCATCAATAACAGATGCAAATGTATTAAAGATTTCTTTGTCAGTCATAGTTAAGATTGGATTGCCGAGGTCGGAGCGTTCAGGGGTTGGCCGCTTCTTCCTCGGTTGTTTACCAAAGCGAAGGCCAAGATCATATTCACTCATCATGCTAAAAACTACTCCTGTTTAAAGTGCTGTTGTAGTGATCTAATGGAAAGTCAATAACTCCTTTAAAACTGTCGTTTTTTATATATCTATTCATTTGATAATGGTCATTAAATTCAAAAGTATATTTACCACCAGTTTGTTTTCTGATGTTTTGGCATTTTTGTTTTACTGCCCTTTCAAAATCAGTTGGATTCCATGCGTCATTACCATTATTTAATTGAATACTTCCAATTTTTGCATGAAATAAAAACTTATTTGTTTTTGTTTTTTGATTGAAAGCCATAACCCATAATTCAGTTGGGTTACATGGAAAATTGTAATACATCATTTCTTTGCAAGCTCCTGACAAGCAGCTTGGACATTATATGTATGGCAATCTATCTGGGTAGACTTCGTTAAAGATGCTGTGGTTGCCAAATAAGTGATGGCAAGAATTGAAACGTAAAGTAAAGCGTGTTTCATGGGGTTGGTTTCAGGGGTAAATTAATAATAACAAACGGTCAACAACTGTCAACCTTAAAAAGGTTATATTGTTGGTTTTGTTTACTTTCAAACAAAGGCATCAAGCATTGTTCTTTAATTCTTTGGTTTGCGATATCAACATATTCTTTTGATATTTCGCTTCCTAAATATTTCCTGTTCATACTTTTAGCAACAACAGCAGTTGTCCCTAAACCCATAAAAGGGTCATAAATAATATCATTTTCTTTTGTAAAGTTAGTAATAATTTTTTGAACAAGTTTCTCTGGAAATACTGCTTTGTGTTTTTCACTTTGCAACTTCTCTTTTGATATATACCAGAGGTCTTGTAAACTTCCACGTTCAAACTGGGCAGTTTTAAACTCACGACTTATACTGTTTTTTTTTGAAAAAACTAATATTAACTCAGTTCTCTTGTTTAAAACTCCACCATGTATGGAGGGTTCAGCCCTTCCTTTATCCCAGATAATTATATCTTTAAGTTGATCGGCAAAATGTCCAATCATTTTAAAGACTGATCTTTTACTTCCTGTGACTATTTGAATATTATAAAAAACCAAATCGCTAACTCTTATCAATTCTTTAACTACTTCTGTATGGAATTTGTTATAAGTTTTTATATCTAAATTATCATCAAAATTATTATATTTTGTAGTCAGTTCTTTAACTATTTGTCTTGAACAATATTCTCCATTTCTTATTCTTAGATTCATATTATATGGGGGAGAAGTTATAACACAATTTATTGAATTATCTTTAAAACTTTTAAGTGTATTTAAACAACATTCGTTATAGATATTATTTATTCTCATCAGTTTTTAATTTTGTTATATATCTTTAAAAATCTTTCTTGTAACTCTTGAACGCTACATTGATCTGCATTTTTTAATTCAATAAGCTCTTCAGGTTGTAACCAGCAAGTGGTGTTTTCTTCTGTCTGAACTTCAATTAAATCATTTGTGAAATCAACGCAACAGAACATAACATCAATGCCACTTCTGATAATTGTATGGGTTGGTTTGAAAGTCATTTACTTAGCCTCCACAGTAACAAGGTCAAGAACTTTAACGTCATAATCACCTTCTAAATCTCTTGCCAAGTCTTGAGCATCATAATCACTGCCATTGATTTCAATAGCAGTAATGTTCCATCCAAACATACCGTCAAGTGCTTTAGCTCCTTTAAGAGTTACAGCAGCAAAACGAATCTTGTCATTGTGTTTTTGATATTTTCTTGTAATATCGAAAGTTTGAGTAATTTGCATTTGAGGGGGTTGTCTCTATACCTTGAATTATAGTCTATATATCAACAACTGTCAACAAGGTCTCATTACTTCCACATCGAAACCAGCTTCTTTCAACTCCTCTATCCTATATTTCTGTACCTCACTCAATCTGCCCTTCGGACCCTTAACCTCAATAAACTTTACCTCATCTGGTTTCATACATATCAGATCAGGCAATCCAGCTTTGTTGCACATAATTAACTTGATTACTGTCCACCCTTCTTTCTCGTGCCTGTCGATCAGCTTCTTCTGATATTGTGCTTCGGTCATTCCTATAATGGTTAATAGTATAACTTTCCTTTAATTTAACAACATCATATACTTTTAGCTCTATACCTTTATCAGCAAATATATAATGCACCTTATTCTTTCTATCCCTACCAAGAAAACTTGCCCTTTCCCTGCCCTGTAAATAACTTAAGGCAGAATAATCTATTCCCATAAAGATTAAATGGTCAGCACCACTTAAATTTACTCCCTCCCTACAACTTTTAACCTGACCAATAAATACTGATCCACTTACAGCATTAAATATATCTGGGTCATCGGTTGCCCTGTCGCCAAAGACTTCTCTCAGCATTTTACCCTCTGCGATAAAGCAATATAAAATGGCAATCTTTCCCTTAAAATTATTTTCTATATATTCAGCTTTACTCTTATCAAAGATTATCGCTCCATGTCTTTCTGTTATCACATGACCATTATAAATCTGTTTAAGTTTGCTCATTACCTTTGCACCAGTATCAGCCACCACTGCTCTTCTTCCAGGGCGGCCAATAATACCTGTTTTTAATATTCTTGCTGCAAGCCTATAAGTTCTCCTCGACATCTTTACCTTATGGACTTCTTCTTCTAGTTCTTGGGTAAAACCTGCCTCTTTTTGCGTCATTTTTACCGTATATGGTTCAATATCTCTTAAAATTCTGCTTTGTTTGGCCTCTGAGTAATCTTTTATGACAACCCCTGTTCCTACTCTCTTTTCTTTTACATCCACAAAATCACTAGCCCATCTATAAAAGTTTTGGTAATGACTCCATAAAAAAGGTGTCAATGACCATTGATGGTATAGCTGGCTAAAACTTTCAGGGCTTGGGGTTCCACTCATTAAAATAATATATCCATAATTTATTTTTTTTATATTTAAATATCTTTGCGATGGCTTTGGAAATGCTCCAACACTATGGGCTTCATCTACAATGATCATATTCCAGCTTGAACCTCTAAAATTCTTTAACTGCTCAAAGTTAGTCGTGGATACTACCTTCTCCAAATTCATCTTCCTTACATCACTCTCAATACTTGGGATTGCTTTTTTCTTAGTAATTATCAACACCTTCTCCAATTCCATATTCTTTACAACAGATAATGCCACCAGCGTCTTGCCCGTCCTACATTCGCCACTTAAATATCCGCATCTGTGATGAGTGCATAACCTTGTAAGTTTATTACTTGCCTCTATTTGATATTTTCTTAATACAACCATTGACAGTGTTGTTACTACTGTTATTGTACATGGGAACGCTATATGTGCAATACCTATGCAACAGAAAACAAAAAAGGCCATCCAGATTTACCTAGAAGAAGATCAGATAAAATGGCTTGACGATAACAAAGGCCCAGAATTAAAACGTGGTGGTGTTATAAGAAATCTTATCCGAGAAAAAATGGAGCAGGCTTCTTAACAATGGATATAAAAGAAGAACTGCTTGGCCTTCCTAAGCACTGGGGGTTTGTTGCCGTAAAAAATAAAAGACCTTATCAAAACGATTGGCAGAATAATCCATTGACACGCTCTCAGTTATTTAAAGAAATTTCTGCTAACAGGTCAACAGGAATAGGAGTATGCTGTGGTACT
>VTLG01000137.1_pt1 | contig 23329 bp, 43 predicted proteins | sample 4694571 | NCBI WGS metagenome assembly VTLG01 (sample SAMN12604809, study PRJNA352737) | marine metagenome | biome: ENVO:00000447; feature: ENVO:00000209|ENVO:00000569|ENVO:01000036; material: ENVO:00002151; isolation source: viral sequences binned using virsorter ...
GGACTTATGCCTGATGTACTTGATAATGCTTTACCAGGACAAACAGGGCCATCACTGCCTATTCCATTAAAGAAATGAATTGTTGGCATTGTAAAACTGAACTAATTTGGGGAGGTGACATTGATATAGATGAATCCATGCCGACTTATCCTGAGTATTCAGTGATGACTAATTTATCCTGTCCTAGATGCTTTTCTGAAGTAGAGGTACTAAAGAAAAGAGATACCTATGACTGATATACCCGATATAAGTATTCCTGAAATTTATATTCCAATCGTTCCAGAGCCTTATAATCCATATTATTTAAATGCAGCAAAATCACCTGAAATAGATGTCCCTGGATGTACTTATCAACATCGTGATATAAAGAATACTGGTAATCGTAATTTATTACTGGAAGATTCTAATGGAGTCTATTCAACGTGTGATTTTTCATTTCCTAGTTTTATTCCACTTGACTACACACCTGAAAATCTCGTCATTACAGAAGAAGTCCCTGTTAGTAATGAAACCCCACCCCTTCCAGAGACAAAGCAACAAAAAATACCAGAGTTACCAAAAGACAAGGAAATCAAATTAGAACCTTGTCCTAGTAAAAAAGATCAAAGAGTTGGGGATTTTCGTAACGAAAAACGACTGGAGCGTGTTATCGGACATGAAAGAGGGCAAGATGGGGTCGAATGTATAACTTTGTATGAAGATGTTCCGTTTGTGGATCAATACATCCCAGAACCTAGCGTTATTGTCTCTACTGCTGTTATTGGTCTTGTGGCTGCGAGTTCTCCTCTTATTCTCAATATAATCAAACCAGCTATTAAAAATATATTTAAGAAATTAACTACAAAGAAAAAAGATAAGGTAGAATAGGTACCTGTAGATAAGTCTAACCACAGCCCGTGGCTTGTCTACTTTAATTTATGAGTATGTGGGATAACTTGATTTGGTGGAACTGTTACTACAATATCTTCACAAGTGACAGCACTAGGAGTATTAGGTTTAAAAGTAACACCTAATCTTGCTTGCTCAGCACATATTTTGAGCCTATGAAGGGAAATTTCTAACTTAGTCTTTTTATACAATAATTCCTGATTTTTAATATTTATTTCAGTCGCTTGATGACAAAGATCGGGCGACTTTCCTAATGGAATATTCAGTTGCATACTAATTCCATAATTTAAATTAAAGTTTTCCTTTTCAAATCTCGGTGTTTCCTGTACATACTTTATCGCTCCAGTATTTTCATCGTAAATATTTTGTTTGGTAACAGTTTCTCTGGGCAAAGAAAATGTATGAGAGTCGGTTACATATGGAGTAATTGTAAGACTAGGAGAAGCACAGACAATTCCCTGACTCATCCTAAAAGAAGGCATTGATGACGGAGTTATCATGGTTGCATTGTTGTTCACTACACCTTGGGCATTACTGGAGGGCGAAGCAACAGTTGTATTAGCTAAAACCTTAGTAGGGCAAAGAAGTAAGGCTACTGCCCAAAGGTAGTTGTAGTTTCTACGGTTGTACTTGTATTTATTGTTCTTTGTATTGTTGTTACTGTGTCTAATCCTGGCGTTATTAGAGTTTCTTGAAGAGAAAAGGCTGATCCTGGAGTAGATATTTTCCATCTTGGAACAGCGTCTAAGTTTGGTGAAGTCCAACTAAAACTTACCCCTCCAACTGTTTGTTCTGTAAGGGTCGTAGCTGTGGGATTGATATATCCATTAAGATCATTGCTTTCAATATTATGTCCTGATGCAGAGTAAGAATATCCTGTTCGATATTGGTGGCTTGTGATAGTTTCATTTATTACGGATTCTGAAGTGCTTGAAGTTTGAGAACTCCCAGTTCGGAATTGAGGTACTACTGGTACTGCAAGGGTTTTGACAGGTAGTAGCAATAATATTAATACCCAAAATTTAGTCAATGGTAATACGAACAGTAGTGGAGCCTATACAGCTAGTGCCTGATCCTCCAGCCGTGCAGGTATGGATTCCAGAGCTAACACTCGTAAGGGCAAGCGATCCCGCAGTTCCCCCAGAAATTACTGTTGTTTGTCCACCAAGAACAGGAAGAGTTGCTATTCCAGAACTAGGTGTTATAGCAGATTGTGTTGCATCTCCAGCTTGGTAACTTTCACTAAGAGAAAAGGCCGAGCCAGCAGTTGTAACTGTTTTATTAGTAGCTGTAACTCCAGCTAATCCATTAGTGATACTTGATAAGTTAAGACCACCAATTCCATTAGTAACAACACTATCTCCTGATCCTGTAGAAGTTGTGATATTGTTTCCGCTTATGCTGTAGCTATTAGGAGCAGCATTTGTAATTACATAAGGCGAGTCAATAGAAATTTGTGCAGAGGTTACAAATTCCTGTTTGATATTAGCGTAAGCTGGTGTTGCCGCTAACAATAACAATGGGATCAGTTTTTTCATTTTTTGTTGTCCTTTTTATCTACAACTTCCGCACCAAGGATTTTGATGGGCGTTTCTATTCTAATAGTTTGATATCCCCCTGATTGTGTAGCTAATAACTCTTCTACTTCTTTTTTGTTTAGTGGCTTATCTTCTGGTTTATATGTTCCATCCCCCCTTTTCTTGGCTCCCTCCAGCCCGAAACTGGCAAGTGCCCCCGTTAGCAGCGAAGCAGGGAACGTGATGTCTTTTGGTTCGTTGCTATAACCAGGCAGGGCAACGTAGTTGAGAGAAACTATGAAGCCACTCCATGCAACAACAACAAGTCTTACTACAACTGAAATAAAAGCTAGTTGTTCTTCTTTGTCAGTAATGTTCTCTTTAAGCTTTTGGAGGGGGCCTTTTTTAACTTCTTCTGTCATAACTAGGATTTATTAGTCATACTATACATAAATATAGCTTAAAAACAATGCCAGAGGTATATGGAGCGTTGGTGGGGGCAGTGGCAACCGCTTTTCTTATGGTGTTATCCAATATGAGTAATAGAAGAGAACGAGATATAAGGGAATTATTCAACAGATTAAACCAATTAGAGAAAGCCGTAAGTCGTATAGAAGGTCAGAATCGTTAATGTTTGGTATGTTTGAGATAGATAAATAAGACAAATGTTAAAAATCCTAAAACCTATTCTTCTTGTATTTATAAAGTCAAGTGCAATGAAGAGATTAATTATTGACCTCTTAAGGGCCTTGGCTAAACAGACAGATAATACAATAGACGATCAGGTAGTAGACTTTGTTCAGGCCAGGTTATACCCAAGTTCTACAACAAATCTTCAGTAACATGAAAGATGACGGGTTTATGAAGATGATCTTTAGTAAACTACCTCCCGAAACAGAATTAGCGGTAGAGCTTCGATGTAGAGAAGTAATGGCTTGCGAAGACACAGACAAAATAAAAGCCTTCTGCATTGATTTAATGAAAAACCATGCAAAGAGCGAAGCTGTGTTATCTAACGCAATGATGCGTATGTTGGAACTAGAGGCAAAAGTAGCTGTACTACAGACACCAACCATTGAGAATAAACTACTTTACAAGTTTCGTTTATTTTTAGAGAAACTAAAACTCCTAAGACAGATAAAACAGCACCAAAGAAATCACTCACGGGAAACGTAACGGGCTTGTAAATCAGGTACTGTCATTTCAGGGTACTGGATCGTAAACCATTTGTGCCCACAGTCATAACAAAGTCGTCTGCGGATTGTTATAAACTTTGAGTTTCTTTGAGACAAGATAACCTTCTGATCGCTGTACATTTTACAGCCTGGGCACTCGACCCATGTGATTCTTTTCATTTTTTGTTTTGAATGTATTTTTCGTATTTGAGGTCTAGATCAAGAGATTCCCTAGCGTATTGAAATTTATCAATATTACCATCAAGATAATCGTTATCTAACGCAGCACGTTTGATTTGGTATTCGTAATACTTACCTTTTGGCATAACATCTAGAGAACTAAACCTTGTTTCTTAAATCTTCAAAGATGTCCCTCATTTCAATAGCATCTTCTTGTAACTTACCTATTTGGTCTTTAGCCTCTTCTATCATGCGATCTAACTTTTGGTTATCGTAGCTTTGTTCGTAATAGGGATCTAAGTATTCATCAATAGCGGTCCTAACTATAGCCGAAATAGATTTACCAGGTCCACTTAGAGTTTCTAGTGCTCTATGTTGATGAGGACTCAGTTGAACTGTGGTGCGGATTAATTTTTCTTTTTTAGTGGTCATGGTTCTTATTGTAGTAGACTGAGGACTTACAGATCAGGTTAGCTTATTTAGTAGTCTATTAGTCAGGGCACCCAAAGAACCCCTAGACCCTCTACTAAATCCTCGATGGGAACTTGTAATATCATTTGTAAAATTGTGTCGATGGAGTATGAGGGTCATGGCTCCCAAGATTACAAAAAAGCAGCGTAACCACCTGGGAGATATTACAGATGGATCTTGCCTCAGAAGTCATAAAAGGTCTTTATCAGTTATATCGACCCAATGAAACCAATCTATTGTTGATTTCAAAATACAATCGCCAAAATCTTTTTCTTCATATCTAAAAGTTCTTTTTAGATCGAAGTCATAATGAATCTGACCTATGTAAGGAGCTTTTGGAAAATCAATTCCGAGTGATGATCTAAAGTAAAGCATTAGACAGACAGTCTCCCGTCTGCTACAGCTTGTTTTTGGTCAGCTAACCATTCCTCCTCAGTAGGTTCTCTAAAATCACCTGAAAAGCAACCTTCTGGTTTGACTATCTCATAATATGGAGTTTTATCAGCCTGTTCCTCAGTTATTGGGATTCCGAACAAACCTTTATGTTCGTCATCTTCATCTAAAACAGACTTGCCATATCCATCAAACCACCAACCGACCCTTTCCACATCTACTGGGTAGTTGTCAGTTCCGTCATAAATGGTGGGCATCATCCTATCAAGAGCTTCATCATAAGAATCAGCTTCTATTTCAAACACTTCGTATAAAATGCTTTTTGTTTTGATCTTGTAAAGTTTTTTTGTGGTCATAATAAAGTTTGAACTTCCTTAGAACTATAGCAACAAAGTGCCACCACTATATCATCTGTTACGAAACTTTAACTTATGGCACGAACTAAAGTATGTTGAGCGTGTTCACTACTCTTACTATCATTCCAGTCAACTTGGTAGTAGTAGGTAGTAGATCCCTTTATATTCGTTTTAATTAAGACCCCGCTAATCTTCCCATATCGTTTTATAAAATTTTCACTTGTGATAAATAATGACTTACGAGTTACTCGATCTCCGACGTTGAAACGTTGTCCCACTAAAGCCATCTTATTATTCTCCAGAATTATTTTTTCGACCATCAATTCTCCTCTGTACAGATTCCCTCCATAGTAATTCATCTTTTGCTTCGGCTATTTTATATTCTGCACTAGAAAATTCACGTTGGAGTTCATTATAAGCGGCTCTTCTTACCCAAGCCGTACCCTTTATTCCTTTCTTTTCTGCTGCTTTCTCAATGAGTTTTGATCTATGTGGATCAATCAGAACTTGGTAATAATTTTTGTTTCCGTGTTTAAGTGCCATTCAATAAGTCTCTCTTGTACTACTTTACCACCAAAACGGCAAATCGGCTTTATCAAGTTTAGATTTTATATAATTTTTTCTAGCTTGCTTTCTTTGGTCCGATTTACCTTGGTGTATTTCTCTAGCTTTTTTTAGAAAGTCCACAGCCCTGGATAAGTCTCCTGTCCTGGACTTTCTAACTTCAGCATATAGGTCTTGAATTACCTGAACTCTTAAATTTTTTTGCATAAGCAGCAGCCATCACTTCACATAGTGTTTTATAATATGCTACCTCAGTATTACTTTGATAACACCAGCCTTTTGTAGTATTTAAGATTTTAACCATTACGTTTTGTCCATTCTGAAATAAGTTTTCTTAATTCCTCTATACGCTTTTGAGCAGCTTCAATTCGTTGTTCTTTGGTCAATGTGTTTCCTCCCAAGTGTTTCCAACAGATACTTCAGCAACGGCAGGAACTCTACCTAACCATTTTGATTCTGCCTGTTCCATAATACCTTTAAGTTTTTCAGCCCATGCATCAGCAAATTGCTCCTTAACCAAAAGTATTAATTCATCATGTACTGCTGCTGCGATCCTTACTTTATCTTCGCCACTTTCTTTAACTTCCGCCCATAAATTACCTAAAGCACACTTTAATATGGCAGCACCCGCACCTTGGATTGGGGTGTTACATCTAACAGTTACTCTGTTAAGATCACCTTTAAGATACCTACGCATATTCGATAAAGGAATACGAGTTTCGGCCCATTCATTACCACTAGATCTTCTTGCAATCTGATAGTTTTCATTCTGCCAAGCGTGAACGCCTTTATAGGTATGCAACCAGTTATCACGAACTTTTGTTGCTTCTTCGAGCGTCATCAAAACACCACTACTACCAGCGTAGTTACGCAAGCCTTCTGCACCTGCTCCGTAAAGCAAACCAAAGTTAGCTGATTTAGCTATTTGTCTATCACAGCCCATTTGTTCAGCAGTATAGTCGTGTAAATCTTCTCCTCTAATAAAAGCCTGTATCATATTTTCATCATTAGCTAAAGCAGCAGCAAGACGTAACTCCATCTGTGAAAAGTCAGCGTCAACTATCTTCCACCCTTTCGGAGCTTCTACACACTGTCTAAATTCAGAATCTCTAGGTATCTGCTGGTTGTTAGGGTTAATACTGGACATCCTTCCTGTATCTGCTCCTAATTGCATATAAGAAGCATTTACATAGCCCTTATCATTCAGCTTTGCCAAAATACTTGTAATCATCTGTCTACGTTTCTCTGTCTTCTTCCAAACTAAATAAGTCTGAATGATCTCGGAATCAGCAGCAAAAGCCTTTAACGTCTGTCTAGATGCACTCGGCTTACCATTGGCATCGGTAGGAGGCGAACCAAGGATCAAAGTAAATTTTTCTAATAATTGTTTGGGGCTATTGATATTAAATCCAGCATATTTTTTAGTACCTAGCCTTATGGAACCTTCATCCTTGGCACGGAGATTAAAAGAACCATCACGCTCCCGTGGTATCTTATGTTCCTCAGGTAGAGCATTATCTAATTCACGTAAAAATTCTTTGGACATCTCTTTAAGATCGTCTTCATAATCAATACGTCTTTGCTCAAGTGCAGAGCGATTCCAGGGAAGTCCAGTTCTCCACATTTGAGCCATTGCCGGTAAAGCTAAACATTCCAGTGTGTAGGCTTGCATGAGTTGGTTACTCTGGATTCTGTGATCTAATACTTGATCTAGTTCAAGTAACACCTCTATATCTTTAGCCGCATATTCAAGTTGAGCTTCACTTAAAACGTCAGCACCCCAATTAGAGGCTTGTTGCTCTTTAGATACATCTATATCCAAATACCTTTTAGCAACGTGAGCTAAACCATGTTGAGTTTTTGGTATGCCGTTGGTAAGTAGACGACTTGCTAACATACTACATCTGACTCTCCCACGAACATCAATATCATGCTCTTGAAGCCAGCCAAGATCAAAAACTGCGTTATGTGCGATCCAAAATCTAGCACCGTTGGTAAAGAACCTCCTTAAGTAATCCCAATTATTTTCTGTAAGTTCAAAACAGTCAATTACAACGATAGTTTTTAAGGTGTAAGAACCGAGTTGAAGTAACCTCAGTTTTCCTTTCTCTGGTTGTAGCTGTAGTGTTTCTGTATCAAAAGCGAGACTTGACGCTGCATGTAGGCGATGCAATTCTTTTATACCGTAGAATACGGAGTACTTAGGGTGTGTCATGGGTGGCGACAATAAATTTACATCCATTATTGTACTACAATAATGTGATTATGTCCACTTTTCTATTTTCTTTTGTAAGGTCATACCATCCATATTCGTATATATCAGAACATCTACACCACAAGTAACTGCCTGTAAAACTTCGCTATGAAAATAAGTTTTATCTTCATAGTCGACCTGATCGACATCTATCACCTTTCCAAGGTCATCATATTTTGTATAACGAACTGAAGCCAATGGAGCGTCTTTCCTGTCTCGGTGACAGTAAATAATTACTGTTGGGTCTCTCATTTCCAAATTTTCCATGCGTCTTTATCGTTGCCTCGCACGGGGGAATATAAATCCCCTGTCGCATTGGTGGTAGGTTCCTGTGGTAGCAAGGGTTTATCAATGCGACACTTATCTTTTTCCTTTTCCTGTCGCATTGCTTGGTTCGTACCAATGCGACAACTTTCTTTTTTATCTTGCTGTCGCATTGTTAAATCGTTGTTATCACTAGGCTTTCCATTCAATGCGACAGATTTTTTATCTCCCCGCACGAGGATAGCTTTATAGTAGTTAGTGGGACGACCCCCATTCACTGAAGGTTTTTGCTCCCAAATCTGAATTAGTCCTCGATCAACTAACCTTTCCAAAGATTTTCTTATAGCAGTAACATTACCACCGATTAGTGGATCGGCATTAAGATCAATCCTCGATCTAGTCTCTGGATAAACAGTTCTAAGTTTTTCAAGTATGCGATCAATTATCGAGGCGGGGGAGGAGTTTTCTACTTTTGGTTTGTAATCTTTTAATTCAAAACTAAGATCGCCTAGTTGTTTTAGAAGTAAGCAACTGCCCATGCGACTAAACCTACTCTTTTCAACTCTGATGATTCTTGTATTACTTCCAAGTTGCTCAGCCAATTCTTTATCTGGTTTGCTTAGTTTCCAAGTTTCATCTACAGCATCCCTTATAGAACTTGTACCTCTAAAGCCACCCTGCTTATTTGCATGATGGATAACAAGAATAGTTGTAGCGGGGAAACTATGTCCATTATTATTGGTAAGTCTATAAAGAGGAGATGCGAAAGAACTCTTGTTTTCATCAAACGCTCTGCCAGCAGAAGAACCAATTAAAGAGTCAATAACAACCAACGTTGGTTTGTGCTTCTTAATTAGTTGTGCAAAGTAATACTCACGTTTAATTTGAAACCCATTAATAACAATAGTATTTTCATCCATCTTGTAATCCTGTTCCCTCAACTGTTCACGCAACTGAACCTTTGGCTGGTCAGCATTAAGAATTAAGACCTTACCTTTTTTAATTGGAACGATATTGTTTTGTACCTCGAAAGGTAAGCCAAGGGATATATGTTTAGCTAGTGCCCAAGCAGCCATTGATTTACCATCACCACCAGCACCATAAAGCAGGAATACAGCAGGAGTGGGAAGAATCTCAGGTATGACATAGCTACGGGACAAATCTTCGGCATCTAATTCAGAGGCAGTCATTTCTTCACTACCTAAATCAAACGCTTCGCTACTCATCAAACAACTTTCAAGCCTTTCAAGATCTTTAAATTCATTATCAACAGCCAACTGGTGCATTAAGAAGTCTTGCTCCCCTGGATCAGCAACATCTTCACAGATACGCATATATTCCTTCTTTACGTCATGGAAGGACATTTTTACTCTTCTAGTCCTAACCATTAACTCGTTTTGAGCTTTCTGAACAATATCCAGACTTACGGGAGTAAAACGTAATCTTTTTGGATCGACCTCATCAGCGTCAAATATAAGCGACCCTATACCCCTTCCAGAGCCTTTGAAGGACTTCCAGACAGCTTCGCATGGATTATGCTTATCCCAATCATTGATATAGTCAGGATCGCTTTTAGACCATACTGACCAAAGTTCTAAGCCAACATCATTTGGTAGCTCAGAGTGAATAGACATACCAACGTATAACCAATGCTCTCTACTGCCAGCACCTTTTGTTGGAATGACGCTCAAGCACTCTTGAATTATTTGAGCTTTTTCATCTTCAGTTCTATCTGAGAGATTCAAACCACTTCTATTTTTTACAAAGCCAGCTTTTTCTTCATTAGCTTTAAGAGATTTCATCTCAGCTAACAACCAATCTGGAGCAATCGGTATATTATCTAAATCCCCTTCAAAACCATAAGTTCCTTCTGAGGAAGAAGCTGAACCGGGGTAAGCACCAAAGATCAATCCTTGTCTATTCCATAGGATTTCATAACAAGTAGAGGTTTGTTCAGAGAGAAACCTACCTTTAACGCTAGACCACAATTCCTCTGGAACACTAAATATATATTTAGCAGCGTTTTTCTTTGTACTGGTAATACAGGGAGCACCATCTAAAGTATCTCCCCATTTCTTTTTATGGATCGCTAAGTTTTTATCTACATCAAGAATTACTAAGCCTTTACCTCTGATACCAGTAAATAAGCCAATAGCACCAAAACGGTTGGGATACTTTTCTAATACATAAGCAACATCATCTGGAGAGAATTGCCTTTCATAGGATTCACCAAAAGGATTTTTTCCTGTTGCCTCTAAAATCTTTCCTTCTCTAGATTTTATCTCTACTCCTTTGCGGTATATAGGAGCGTAAACCAAGTGTTTTGGTAACTTCTTTACAAACTGTTGCAGATTCATGTGATACAATACCTACTGTGGACTTATGTGTTCAAACCCTCAAGGATCTTCCTTCCTTGGGGGTTTTTTAATTGTAGTCTATTTACTTTATCTTGTCCATGTACTACAATAGAAATGCACAAGGCAAAAGCCTACTAGCACATTTTATCATGCCCTTTTTAACAGAAAAAGCACAATCAGCAGTAGCTACCACACAAACTGGTGGTTACATAAATCCCACAAAACTTGAAAGTGGAGGTAGTGTACGTTTTGCACTATTAGATGACCAACCTTTAGAATTTTTTGAAGTCTGGGGTGAATCAGGTGAAGGTAAATTAAAACCTTTTAGATTTGCAGATAGCCCAACAACAGAAGATGCTGAGATTGAAATGGGTAGTGAATATACCCGTAGAATGAACAGGGAAGGTACTGGAGTAGAGCCAGCAAAATTTGGCATTGCAGTTCCAGTATTTGAACATGATTCACAGGAAGTAAAAATCTTCCAGGCTACACAAAAAGGAATTATCAAAGAGTTTGACAAGATAAGTCAAATGGAAGATTATTCTGATTTACTTGCTTGGGATTTTGTTCTTTCAAGAGAAGGAACTGGACTAAAAACTGAATACAGTTTAAGAGCAGTACCACGCAAAAAAGGCACTAGCCCTTTAATAGAAGCTACTTATGCAGAAGCAAAAGATAGTGGATTTGATATCAAAGAGTTAATGAACGGTGGTAATCCATTTAGTCCAGGCGAATAATCGCCATTCATAGGGGGTCTTTTGACCCCTTTTTATTATGATTAAGTCTATAGAAACTTACTATAAAGGTTATCTTTGTAGATCAAGAACAGAAGCTAGATGGATGGTTGCCTTTGATAAGGTAGATATCAAATATGAGTACGAACCAGAGGGGTTTGACTTAGGTAAAGCAGGAAAGTACTTACCTGATTTTTACTTACCTCAAGTGGATATGTATGCCGAAGTAAAGGGTCGGCCCTTTAATATAAAGGAACTAAAAAAGGCTAAAGCGTTGTCTTTAGAGTCTAAAAAAGTAGTTCTTCTGTTAGATGGAGCACCTGCAAGAAAAGCATATTGGGGTATTCATCCAGACAAATATTGTGCTGATGTAACGTTTGAGAATGAAACTTTTTGTGTAACTGACTATGACATATTCGAGGGCAGCAATTATTGGTTAGATGAAAAACGATTTTTTTCTAATACAGGTAATTGCGGCACGGAATCTTTCCCTTTATCTCACGATAATGGTTATTCAGATGAGAGCGACAGTATAGGTGTTAGAGCATCTAGGTCAGCACGATTTGAGAATTATAAAAAATGAACTTGCAAACTAACTTATTTAAGATACATTAAAAATGGGAAACTATATCTACAAACCATTCATGGGTTCATTACAAAAACATGGAGCGTTAGCTGGTTTAAGAAAATGGTCATTGGAGCGTGATGATACAGGCACTACATATCCACATCGTATATATCGAGATGCTAAGAAAAATATATATCATTCAGTTACCCATATACTAAAAGAAACCGCACCACAGGAGCAAAAAGATGCTTTGGAACGATGGATTGAGAGGAAGGGATCAGCAGATGAGAGAGATATGGCTTGCGAGAGGGGGCGACTTGCTCACGCTCATGCAGAGTACCTACTTAAAACTGGAGCGAAACTTGCTAGACACAATGCTAACAAGCGAGGTATTTGGCGAACAGGACAAGATGAACTGGAACGTTGCCCCTCGAAAGTTACGCAATGGGCATTATCAAAAGCAGCCGAAACCGCACCTCGTGTTAGCTGGAGTGCGTCAGGCTACGCAAGAGGTTTACGATCATTCATCTTGGAACGTGTAACGGCCATTCATAGCATAGAATTTAGTATTTATGACAAAGATTATGGATTTGCTGGTACGGCTGACGCTTTAATAGATATTGATGGAAAGTTAACTATTTGTGATTGGAAGACCTCCAAGGAGGTCAGATCAGACGAAATGCTAGTTAATTATTGCCATCAACTTGGGGCGTATAATTATGCACTACGAAAACTTACAGGTATTGAATGTAATCAAGCTTTAGTATGTATAGCCCGAAGAAGTGGAAAACCCCAACTTAAACTACTGGATAGTTTAGCGTTGAGGTCTAGTGAGATAAGTTTTATGGAACGTTGTATGAAGTTCCAAGAACAGATAAAAGAGTTAGCGGTTGTCTAGCCTATCGTCTTTAAGAGCTTCGGCTAAACTATCGTAACCTAAATCTTCGGCTAAATTTTCAATATCTTCAGCTTCTAATGGGTGGCTACAAATACTATCTAGGGATCTCCAATGAGCTTCCCTAAATAAAGTAATTAGATGATTAATGTTTGGATCGTTAGTCATGATACAAGTCCTCTATTCTCATTTGAACACGATTTGTATGGTCAACGTAATCTGATATATGCGAGGTAATAATTTCCTCTACAGGATCAGAAAAGAATCCGTCATCTAGTACGTTGATGACAACATTTTCAGCTAGTGGATCGCCTGTAGGACAAATTTCTTCATCTTCAGTATCCACTGTAACTAACAGAGTTACTAAAACTTTTTTAATCATTGTTTTTCTCCATGATAGATTTTTCTTCTTCAGTTAGACAATCGTAGTGGACTCTATATGACCCATCAGAAAACTCTACTGGTTCGTGAGAGTTATAAACACAATAAGGAGTAATGTCCTCATCACAGTAAATTTTTTCATCACAACGATCACACTCAATCCAGTTACATTCTGGGCATAAGTAACCGATATATTTATCGTTATCGGCAGGGAGTCTATTAACAAATAGACCCGTACCAAACACAGTGGATCGCATACATTCGATACACTTATCACCTATGTCAACTTGTTTACATTGCATAATCATAACCAGTCGTGCCATTTAGTACCAAAAGAGGCCATCATTTCATAATCTGATGGCTCGGGCAGTTCATCAAACTTTTCTTGAGCTAACTTAACAGCTTCATCATGTTCCAAGTTTGGATTTTCTTCTAAAACTTCTTCATAAAGATTTTCTAGAATATCATCATTATCTGGTTCGGGAAATAACCAGTTAATTTCATTTTCTTCAATCTGGCTATCAAGTGCAGATTGATGGTTATGCATAAAGGAGTCCACTATAATACCTCCTTATCTTGGTATTTAAATTCCTTGTTATAGAACCTCTTGTGGTTCGTAAACTGTTCCTCGGACAACATACGGAATAGATCAAAGATATCCTCTGATTGAATTAAAATATCAGCATGATCCTGATCCTTATGTTTATCGCAATCAATTCCAAGATTTTGTTTAAATAATGTCCAATGTCCATTCTCATCATGGAATAATTGATAAACACCTAACAAACCTAAAGTCGGTTTTGTATTGGCTCGTGATTCATCATAAGCATCAAAAAATTTTGCAAAGATAAAATCAGATTCAGTTCTTTTCATTTTTTTAACCTCTTTTTGTTGGTGATGTATAAATTGGCATATTTAACAGCCAATTCTGGTTCGTTGTTTGTTTCTGCCCATTTCATAGATTTATATATGGTATTTAGGGCATTTAGCTCTAAATTTTTAACTTTTTTATCGTCAGGTTTAGAATCTTCTTCCCATTCATACTGATCTAATGCTTTTTTAGCATATCGGTATGCAGTAGATTCTGGTACGTTAGATTCCATTAATGTTTTAACAACATCATTTTTATCTAAATCCTTACGAAATAAATTTAAAGCTAAATCTATTGCTTCTTTTCTATCCATAACTTTTTAGTTCCTCATTAATATCAGAATCAATTTTGTTATGGTATTGATTTTTAAGAGTTTTAAGTTCTTCTTGTAACTCTTTATTTAATTGTTCCCATTCATCAGGCCAACCATTAGCTGGTTCGTTATTCACATCAAATTCACACCAATGCCACTCAATACCTTTAGTAATTAATATGGCGATAATGTGTTTAATGGAATTAGCATCAGCTTTTGCAAGTGCGATAATTGCTTTTGATTGAACTTTGGAAAGTTTTAAAATAATTTGATCTTTTTTCATTTTATTTAGTCCATTGAAAGTTGTAATTCTGTATGAGAATATCTCTCACTCTTTCCCTGTCTAAACTATCGCCATCACCCCAAGAATAAAGAATTTCAGTTTCAGTTTCCTTTTCTAATTGTTCAGCAGCATCTAAAAGAGTTTTGTATTTTTTAAATGCCTTTAATACGTCATCACGTTCAACAAATTTGTTGTTGATTATTGGATCGGCTAGTGGATATATACCACCTTTGCCATAAAAGTCTAAAACATAATCAATGAATTGACTTTGAGAATTTTCAGTTTTTTTCATTTTGGTAAGTTTTGAATCTTAGTCCATTACTATAGTACACGAGAAAATAGTAAATGTAAATAAAAATTCTCACTTTCACGGGAATAAAATTGGCCTTTAATATAATCCTTTGGTATGTTAAAAATAAATTTATTTCTTAAAAGTATGCAAAATTTCTTAAAAGTCAGTAGTAGTAAGGAAATTACAATAAAATTAAGCACTGAGCAGTTATTTTTTATTGTAACTTGTTTATTAAAATTAATAAGACTAGATAAAAGTAATTTTAAATATAATTATAGAATTTATAAAATAATCGATAAAATTAGTTGCAAGTTGTTTATTAATGTGTAACAATAGAATATGTAGAGTTTACGTTATTCCCTCTCATTAACAAAAAATGTCCCAAACAATTACTGCTAATCAAGTTTCAAGTCCATATGCTATTTATGAAAATGAAACTAAAATTGCTTGCTTACCTTATGAAGTTTTAAGGGTGGCTAGTCAATTTGTATCTAAGGATTATTCAAAATACCTTTTAATGGGTGTTCATTTAAAAGTAGAAAAAGAAGAAATTACAGTTGCATCTACTGACGGTCACAGATTATTTTATTTTAAATTCCCTGATAATCAATTAGGCTTTAAACTAAATAAAAATATAACTATCCCTGGATCGGTTTTTAAAAGTCAAATTAAAAATGCAACTAAAGTTTTAATTACTGATAGTTTAGTTACTTTTATGAATGAAGAAGTTTTTTTATCTTCCATTCATTATGAGCAAGCTTCTGGAACATATCCTAATATAGAGCAATTAATACCTGATAAATTTTCAAATAATTTTGAAAAAGAATTTAGTTTTAATTGTGATTATATAGGGCAGTTTTGCAGTCAGGTTAAAAAATTATCATCAAATAAATCTATAACTTTTAATGGTAATACATCCGCAGCACCTTTTGTTATTTCTGCTGACTGGGATATTAAAAATCCTTTTGAAACTTTAGAAGGATTCAAACCAGTTTTAAAGTATTTAATAATGCCTATTATGAAAAGAAATTAAAAATCTTTTCGTTAAACGGTTGTTTTATTTCTTCTTATGTACTACAATAGTATGTGAGAAGTTTTTTTTTTAAATTACTTCTTATCAAATAAACTAACTTAAAAACAAAATGGAATTATTAAAAGAGGTCAAAGAACAGGCTATCGATTATCTAAAAGATAATCAGGATGTAAGTATTTACGGTTGTGACCTACATCATGAAATTTTTAATACTAATTATTTTTGTGTTTATACTTCAGATGCTAAAAAGTACCTAGAAACTTATGGTGTATTTCAGGCTATCGAAGAGGTAACAGAATATGAAAAGTTTCATTTCGGAGAAGTTACAACAGATATTTCCGATCCTTGTAAATTAATTAATATGTTAGTTTACATAAAAGGAGAAGACCTATTAAATAATTCTGATACGTTAACTACAACTTACTGGAATGATTATATCCCAAATGAGGAATATAAAAACATCATTTCAGAATTACAAGAAGTCTAGTTAAATATTAATTATTAAGAATTGTTACAGTAGTACTATTGTGTAACAGTAGTACTATTTTATTATGTATAATAATAGTAGGGAGACAACAAGTTAACATCTCCTTCTAAAAACATGAAACTTACTTTAGTCCTATTCTCTTTTTCTATTATCATCTGGCAAGCTATCACGATAAGTTCAACACTTGCTAATAGGTTACAGGAAAGAACTAATCAATTTGATTATGTACTTACTGAATACATGGAGAGAAATTAAGATGAACCAGTATCAAATAGATTCTTATTTCTTACTTGCAAAGTCAAGAAATAAAGAAATTGCAAAAAACATAAATGACTACATGTTTATGTATAAAAAAGAAAATCAACTCTTTTTTAAAAATGTAATTTCTAGAAAATATTTAACTGTTACTTACTAATCTAATGGACTCCGAACTTATCAAATGGCTGTCACAAATGCCAAAAAATTACTCTCTATCTGGTAGCAAAACAAGTTACTACAACGGAGAAAAACAACTTAAACTTTTCTTAAAAATTAAAACAGACTAATTATGTTTATTATTGATTCTATTCTTGTTGTTGGTTCTACTTTACTAATTGCACAGGTTAACCATAAAGTTAGTGAACATCTTAAACAGATAAAACATTAACTAAAGAAAAAAAAATTAACTCTATCTTTTACAAGATAGGGTTTTTTTTTATGTCATGATTTATTTATTGTTATAAGGTTTTTGATATCTGGGTTTATTCTTTTCCTTCTTGCTGTCTTGTAAATTACTAATTTTAATTTCTTCTTGGCACGGTTGCCCGTTCCCCGATGGCCTCCCCAGAAAAATAGTAAATTGATGTAAGAAAAATTATCAACAAAAAAAAATGTGTATTCTGTATTTTTCCCCGTTGCCTCCGGACTCCCCCACCGCCTCCCGACCTCCTACCCGATGCGATGGGATAAGGGGGACAAGTTGGAAATGTAATACATACGTACTACTACACCCTGAACCTACTGATAAATCTGCAAATTATTTACCTCTACACTATTTATTATAGTACAATACTACAATAGTGTCAACTATCTTTTTGACCTTCTATTCGTATAGCTAGTTCTGGAGCATTTATATTTACAGTCTCCACACTCTCCCCTACTACTTTACCCAATGAATCTAATATCTGAGCAGCAGTTTGAAACTGACCTTTCTTGCAAGCCTTATCAAAAAGTCTTACACGCATGGCTTGTAGCCTAGCAATCATATTTTCCCTATCCTTTTGCCAGTCTTCTTCATTCCATTTTGTTACCTCTTTCCAGTCGTTCCATGCGGTTTTAACACATACACCTTCCCTTGAAGCGTGTTCAAGTACCAAATGTCTTGTAGGCAGACCATCCAACTGTCTCTTATAAAGCCTTTGCCTTCTCTGTTCTATAACCATATCTGGCGATCTACCAGGATTTCTCTTTTTTGGAACGGATCTATCGTCAAAATTTTGTAAAATTGCTTCTGTCACGGACTGAAACTTATGTTATTAATTGAATAATAACCTTAAAATAGCGAATTAGTCGATAAAAACTACAAAATAAATTAAAATTAGGGTTATTTTGTATTACATGAGTGTAAAAACAAAAGAAAACTTAACATTGAGGTGGGCCCAGGGGGAGGTATTCAATGCAAAAAACAGATTTAGGGTGCTGGTAGCCGGCAGAAGATTTGGAAAATCCTATTTATCTTGTATCGAACTTGTAAACGCTGCGATCAAACGACCAGGAGAAACATATTTCTATTGTGCTCCCACATATCGCATGGCAAAGGACATTGCCTGGAAGGAATTAAAAAAACTCGTACCAAGAGAATGGATACAGTCAAAAAATGAAACAGATTTAAAGATCGAATTGATAAACGGCTCACTTATTGAATTGAAGGGAACAGAAAATGCAACCACGTTGAGAGGCCGAAGTTTAGCTGGTGTTGTACTCGACGAGGCAGCATTCATGGATTCTGACGTTTGGTTTCAAGTAATTAGACCAGCATTAGCAGACAAACAGGGATGGGCGTTATTTATTTCAACACCTGATGGCACGGCAAGTTGGTTTTACGATTTATGGTGTTACGTGCCAGAAGATGCCAGTGGCGATTGGAAGAGATGGAGTTTTACCACGATAGACGGGGGTAATGTTCCAGTTGAGGAAGTTGAAGCAGCGAAAGCGCAATTAGATAACAGAACATTCAAGCAGGAGTTCGAGGCAAGTTTTGAAAATCTTACTGGTTTAGTGGCGGTAAGTTTTGGCGATGAGAATATCAACAGCGAGGTACAAGATCTACAGATGTTGCCATTAATTTTGGGGCTAGATTTCAACGTAGATCCAATGTCAGGAATTTGTGCGGTCAAGCATAATGATTGTCTTTATGTATTTGATGAAATCATGTTGACGGGAGGAGCAACAACTTGGGATTTTGCGGAGGAAGTTGTAAGAAGATACGGGGTAGACAGGCGAATTATTGCGTGTCCAGACCCCACCGGTAGTGCGAGAAAAACAAGTGGGGTTGGTGTTACGGACCACAATATCCTCAGGAGGAGTGGATTTACAGTTATGAGTCCAAAATCCCCTTGGAAGATCCGAGACAAGATTACTGCGGTAAATACAGCTTTGTACGATGCGGATGGAAACCGCAGAACATTCATCCACCCACGTTGTAAAGAATTAATAAAAGCACTTAGAACCCTAACTTATGCCCCAAATACAGGACTACCGAATAAAAATTTAGGGGTTGACCACGCATTTGACGCTTTTGGTTATCTGTGTTTACAGCAATTTAACCTTGCCAAGCCAGAGACATTAGGCCAAACTTCGTTTAGAATATACTAAGACACCTAATTCTTACTATGCCTTATCACACCGGGATGAAAAAGAAGAAGAAAAAGAAGAAGACCAAGAAAAAGTGAGACAGTTTAGACGAGTAAGACGGGATAAAAAGACGGGAGTACCTAGTAAATATCTTACTGGTGCCCGAAATCGTGCAGCAAAAGCAAAAGAGATTAAAGAAACAGCTGAAAAGTACAAAAGAGGTGAATATATTGATATAAAAGCTGTAAACAAATTACGATCTGCCCAAGATGAAACCAAAAAGAAAACCACTAAGCGAAAAAACAAAGGAAACACTAAGAAAAAAGGCAGATAAGAGTCGTTTTACTTACGGCCAGCTTTCCCAGGTGTACCGTAGAGGACAGGGAGCCTATTTATCCTCTGGCTCTCGCAACGTACCTATGGCTGCATGGGCAATGGGCAGGGTAAACAGTTTTATTAGCGGAAAAGGAGGGGCAAGAAAAGCGGATGCTGATATACTTAGAAAGAAATCCAAGAAAAAATGACAGAAATCACAGATGAGATGCTCGACATCATCGAAAAAGTAAAAGGCAAGCGTAATCCTGCTTTATGGGACCCCAGATGTGAACAATATCAAAGAAAACTAAAAGAAGGTACTGTAAAAAAGTCAACAACAAGTTAAACTATTTATAAATACTCTTTTTTCTCTTTAGATCATGGCATTTTTTCGTGGAGAGGAAGGTTCTGTTAAATTTAAGAACGCTTCTGGCACAACTGAAGCAGTAGTTTCGACTACTGGTTGGACATTAGATACGACAAAAGACACACTAGACGTAACTGCTCATGGAGCAACATCTAGATCATTTGTTGGTGGGCTTATTTCTGGTTCTGGCACTATTGATTTTTTATATACAGCAGCGAGTGGCAATGAAACTGCAAACTTATTAGCTGATGTTTTAACAACAGAAGATGCTGGCGATGCACAATTTGAATTATTTTTAGATACTTCTGGTAGCAAAAAAGTAAGTTTTTCTGGCATTGTTTCAGGAACAAGTTTATCTGCTGCAACAGGCGACCTTGAGACTGTAAGTGTCAGCTTCATTACTTCTGGTGCTATTACCAACGCTGCATAGTGAGACTCACTACCCGTCAACAAAATAAATTAAAAGAACATTCTGCTCATCATACAGATAAGCATATGAACTTTATGAAAAGGCTGATGAGGCAAGGTGTTTCGTTTACTCAAGCTCATAAGAGAGCACAAGCAAAGGTGGGAAAGTGAGCGAAAGAGATCCCAGACTAAAGAGATTTAACCTTACAGGTTTTAATAAACCTAAGAGAACTCCTAACCACCCCACTAAATCCCATGTGGTTTTAGCGAAAGAAGGCGATAAAATAAAGTTAATACGCTACGGTCAACAAGGCGTATCTGGTGCAGGAAAGAATCCCCAAACCGAAAAAGACAAAGCAAGACGTAGGTCTTTCAAAGCCCGTCATGCTAAAAACATAGCTAAAGGCAAAATGTCAGCAGCTTTTTGGGCCAACAAAACCAAGTGGTAACTTATGACTTACGCAATCCCAGGCCAAATCAGGACAAAGATAATAACTTCTACTACTCTTGGTGGCACGGACAGCCCTTTCACTCGAACAAGAGCCGTATTGGACATGATGAAGGGTTGGGAAATAATGAAAGCTGTCAGTGAAGGTACTGAATATTTAAGAGAAAATAGTGAAGCATTTTTACCATTAGAGCCAAGAGAAGATTACACAGCATACATGGCAAGAGTAAATCGTGCTGTATTTTCTCCTTTTACGCAAAGATTAATTAGAGCAGCTACAGGTCTTGTATTAAGAAAACCAATATCATTAATAGGAGATCCCTATTGGACTGAAATGTTCAAAATGGATGTAGACGGTTGCGGATCAGATCTAGACGAATATGCAAGACGAGTACTAATGTGTTCTCTTACATACGGCCAAAGTCATATACTCGTTGATTATCCCGCCCCATCGGGAGCAGTTAGTCTAGCCGAAGAACGTCAACAAAACCGCAGACCTTATTGGATAGAAGTAGATCCAAACAATCTTTTCGGCTGGAGATTAGACAGAGAATCAAATTACGGAAATTTAATACAGGTAAGACTAGCCGAAAAAGCTGTATTACCTGATGGCGATTTTGGAGAGAAGGTATTTGAACAGATAAGAGTTATAGAACCTGGAAAATATAGAGTATTTCGTAAAACAGATCAGATTGACGAAATGTATGATCTTGCAGATAACTCGTATGCTGGTGAATTTGATGCTCAGACTACAGGCAAAGAATACAAAGAAGTGGAATCTGGTGAATTTTCCCTCGGAGAAATACCTTTAGTGACTGTCTATTCTGGCAAAACAGAAAATTTAGTAAGTAAACCACCTTTACTTGATATTGCGTATTTAAATCTTGCACATTTTCAAAGACAGGCTGATTTAATACATAGTTTGCACGTTGCATCTCAACCGATGCTTGTGATGGAAGGATATGACGATCAGACAAAGGATTTAGCTATTTCTGTTAATTATGCGATGGCAACTCAGCCAGGAAATAAAGTTTATTATGTAGAACCAGCGAGTAGTGCTTTTGACGCACAATCTGCTGAAATAAAGGAATTACAGATGCAGATGGCTACCCTTGGTATTAGTACACTATCACAACAGAAGTTTGTAGCTGAATCTGCTGACGCTAGAAGGCTAGACAGAGTTGATACTAATTCTATGCTTGCGATGGTATCTATGGAACTAGAACAAAAACTTCAAAAAGCCTTTAATTTCTCAGCAGAATATGTAGGAATCGAACCACCAGAAGTAAAGATCAGTAGAGACTTTGATATTGAGAGACTAATTGGACAGGATATTACAGCCTTAACATCTTTATTCGATCAGCAAGTCATTGATAGAGAGGAGTTTAGAGATATTTTAGTTCAGGGAGAGGTACTGCCTTCTGCAAATGAGGTCAAATCCGAATAATCTGTTAGAATAGTAGATAAGTACATAAAAATCTAATGGCAAAATCTTTAGATAAAGTTCTCCAACCTGACGGAACTTATAAGTGGGAACTTGTAGAACCTACTTTATCGGAAAGGATGGGTAACGGTCCCGAAGCGTGTCCCGCACCCAAGACTGAACCTAAGAAAAAGACAGCCAAGAAAAAGTCCACAAACATTTTATCTGAATAATTCATGGCAATCGAAGAACAAGTAATTCAGTCTGATTCTGTGAATCCTGCTGAACAGCCCGTGGCTGAAACTGCTTCACAACCAACTCAACCACAAGCTCCTAATTTAGATTCTGTGAAAGCAGAATATGAATCAAAGTTATCCGCACTCAAGAAACAGGTAGCGGAAGGTGAAGAAAAATTTAAAGGCATTAAAACTAAATTAGATGATGTTTATAAACAAAAAGAGGAAAAACGTAAAACCGAGTTAGAAGAACAAGGTCAATGGAAAACCCTTTGGGAAGAAGCCAATAAAACAGCACAAGATAAAGAACAGAAAATAATGACTTTATCCCAACAGCTTGAAGATTTAAAAACTTCTAATGAGGTAGCCTCCACAAGGACAACAGCACTTGCAGCTATCAGTAATCTTGGAGCGATTAATGCAGAACAGACTTTATCATTGTTACAAGGTAAGTTACAAAAAAATGCTGAAGGCAAAGTAGTTGTTCTTAATGGTGGAGTTGAACAAGATTTAAATACCTATCTCAGCAGTCTCAAGAACCCTGGCAGTGGTTGGGAACATCATTTTAAAGCTAGTAGTTCTGCTGGAATGGGTGCAAAACCAAGTCCTGTAGCAAATGCTGGTGGAGGTCAAGCAAATCCCTGGAAAACGGGCAATATAACTCAACAAATGCTAATATCAGAACAGAATCCTCAGCTTGCAGCAGTGCTCAAGCAAGAGGCTCAAACAAAATAGTTAATTTCTGTGAAATTAATGCCCTTATCTGTGATTAGGGGATCGCAAAAAACTTTTTAAAGGTAAATCTGAATGGCTGCTCCGTTTCAGAATTACTCTGGCGGTGTCCTACTAGCGGATATCGTTAAGAGAAATAATTTTAGTGCTTACGTTTCTGAGGCAATCAAAGAACGTAGTCTATTTATACAGTCTGGTGCTGTAGTTCGTAACCCACTTCTTGATTCAAGAGCAGGTGGTACAAGAATACAAGTTCCAGAATTTAACCCTGTATCTCCAACTGAAGAGATCA
>VTLG01001851.1_pt1 | contig 23328 bp, 22 predicted proteins | sample 4694571 | NCBI WGS metagenome assembly VTLG01 (sample SAMN12604809, study PRJNA352737) | marine metagenome | biome: ENVO:00000447; feature: ENVO:00000209|ENVO:00000569|ENVO:01000036; material: ENVO:00002151; isolation source: viral sequences binned using virsorter ...
ATCCTGCAGCTTTAACCGTTGGTTCAAGTGGTCAAGCATTAACAAGTGACGGAACAGATATATCTTGGGGTTCAGCTGGAGCATCTACTCTAAATGGATTAACAGATTGTTTGCAAGAGAGTACTTCTTTATGGGTAGGTAGTGATCCGTCAGGAACGACTGATACTGCATCAGGAAATATTGCAGTCGGTCCGTCAGCAATGGATTCAATTACGACTGGTGATAATAATACTGCGATGGGTTGGAATTCTTTAACAGCATTGACGACTGGAGCACAGAATACTTCATACGGTGCTCAGAATTGTGAAGTGATGACTTCTGGTTCAGAGAATGTTTTTGTTGGGTATTTGAGTGGGTATGATGCCACTACTTGTACTAACAATGTTGGTGTAGGAAGTAGAGCCGGGGGAGATATTACTACCGGTAGTAATAATGTGGCTGTTGGGTACGACGCATTAAGATTGAATAGCACTGGCGCAACTAATGTAGCGGTTGGTAAGAGTGCTTTGGCTGGTAATACTACTGCTGGTGCACTTACTGCTGTAGGTAGTGAGGCACTTGCTTCTAATACTACTGGTGCAAATTCTACAGCAATAGGAGAGAGAGCACTCTATGGTCTTACTACAGGCAACAGTAATACTGCTGTTGGTAATAGATGCCTATATACTATTACTACAGTTGGCGACCTCGTAGCAGTAGGTCATAACGCATTGTATGCAAATACATCTGGCACAGAAAACACTGCTCTTGGATATCAAGCTGGGTATGCCATAACAACCGCCGGACAGAATACGGCTGTAGGTTATAAATCATTATACACCCAGACAACAAATTCAAGACATACCGCAGTTGGTGCATATGCTTTATATAATTGTAATTCTTCTGCTTTTAATTGTACTGCGGTTGGGCACTGGGCTGGAGGTAACAATACTACTGGGTATCATAATAACTACTTTGGGTATCAGGCCGGAAGAACAATAACAACAGGAAATTATAATTCAGTTTTTGGAACCGACTCTATGGATGCTGCTACTACGGCGTGTTCTAATGCTGGTTTTGGTGAATCCAATTTGTCTGCATTAACTACTGGTTGTAGAAATATTGCGATGGGACATAGTGCAGCATATGTATTAACTACTGGAAATGAAAATGTTGCTTTAGGTGGAAATAGTCTTTATCTTACAACCACTGGTAGTAACAATACTGTTGTAGGTTATTCAGCATTTTATGATAACACCACTGGAGCTAATAATACTGCGCTTGGATGGTATGCTCTTGCAGATAATACTACTGCCAGTAATAACACAGCACTAGGTTATTATGCTATGAGGGCTTGCACAACTGGAACTACTAATGTTGCTGTTGGTGGAAGCGCTGGTCAAGCAATAACCACTGGAAGTGAAATCTTGCATATAGGACAAAATGCTGGCACAAGTCCAACTACAAGTAATGGGACCAGCTGTATTGGCTACAACGCCAATTCAACATCGGCCACAGTAAACCATGAAATGACATTGGGGAACGCTAACTTAGGAACTCTCAGATGTCAGCAAACTTCTATTTCAGCGTTGTCAGATGAAAGAGATAAAGCAGACATAGCCGATCTTCCAGCAGAAGCCGGTCTTGACTTTATTAATAAATTGAAGCCCAGAACTTTCTATTGGGATATGAGAGATTGGTATGACGATGGTGTATCAGACGGATCAAAAAAGAATACTACCCATAGATCATGGAAAGCAAATTCTGGTCAAAGGATGGGTTTTATTTCCCAAGAGATACAAACGGCTATTAGTGGCTTGAAGTATATGGAAGATTCTAAAGTAGTTAGTGGAACTACAGAAAAGTTAGAGTTTGCTCCAGCACATTTAATTACTCCGTTAATCAAAGCAGTTCAACAACTGTCCGCAGAGAATAAACTATTGATTGCACGGATTGAAGTTTTAGAGGGATCATAAAATGCCATCAAGAAAAATAGAGGCATCAGAAATAGCACGACATTACGCGGCAATGGGCGAGAGTGTTGATTTGATTAATGAAATAATTGCAACTGGTGATAAAGATGAAGAATCTTTAGATGCTATTAGTAGAAATGTAAAACATTTAGAAATCATGGTAACTCAAACTTATTGGACAACAGAAAATATGTCTGATGTAAATGCAGCTATAACGGCTGGTAATGCTTATATAGCATAAATAAATAAAGATAGGAGATTGAAAATGGCAGACGAAACAGCAGCTGAAATTGCAGCACATTATACAGCATTAGGACATAGTGTTGAACTCATCAATGGTATAGATGGTGGTACACATCTTGTCGATGAAGAAGATGCAGAAAAACAAGCTTGTGTAGACCGGAATGTGGAGCATCTAGAAATAATGAAAACTCGGGATTTCTGGACTTCAGAAAGTTTTACTGCGGTCGATGCGGCTATTGTTACTGGCAAAGCTTACAGCCCGTAATAGTTTAAGAGGTATATAATAATTTTAAAATTCACTATTGTACTCAATAGTGAATTTTTGGCAGGCTTGTTTAAAAATCATGTCTTAAATAACTCTTAAATGTACTAGGCCTCAAATCTTATAAATAGTAAAAGAAAAGATTTGAGGTTTTTTTATGGCAATCGCTCAGAATATTATAATTGAACAAGATGCTGATTACTCTCAGCAATTTATAGCTAAAACAGACGCCGGTGTAGTAATAGATTTAACTAATTCTTCTTTAGATGGAATGGTTAGAAAATCTTTTGCTTCTACAACAGCGACATCTTTTGCTACAGCAATAGTATCAGCAACAGCTGGTACATTTACTTTGGCCTTGACTGATGTGCAGAGTGCTGCACTAGAAAGAGGTCGTCATGTATATGATGTGAGAGTTACAGATTCTACAAGTACTATAACACGAATTCAATCCGGGGTGGCCACAGTCAGCCCTAGTGTAACGAGATGACAAAGCAAACATCAACTGAATCTTTTATAAGTCAGTTAGAGAACGCGGCGCGAAAGGATACTCCTAAGAGTGTTCCTAATCCTGTGGCCAAACATTCTCCTAAGTTTAATAAGCCCGCAACACATAAAGATAAAAAGAAAGCTTCTAAGAAAGGTGAAGTAAAACATCGTAAAGATATCTTTTCCGAAGAAGAAAAGCCTATTACATTTACGGGAACAACAGATGATGCTTTAAATCAATTAGCAGATTTGTTTGCGCTTGAAGCTCCTCCCAAGAAAATAGAACCGAGTATAGAGGAAGAAGTAATAGAACTTCCGGTTGTTGTACAACCTGAAAGTTATGATGTTCGTGCAGCGTCTAAAGAGTTAAGAGACCTCTTTGGAATTATGGCGGGTGTTGAAGTTCCTCAGGTTGTTGAAGAAGTATCTGCTGATGTTCCTGTAGAAAAACCAATTACAGACTATACACCAGATAGTTTAGAAGATTCTATTGCTAATATTTTAGGAGCGTTTAAAGAAGAAGTTGAAGATATTATTCTACCTAAAGAAGAAATAGTACCAATGCTTCCGGTATCAGTAGTTTCAGAAGAAGTTAAAGAAGAAAAGGCCCCTGTTATTGTTGAAGAAATCCGGCCGACAATTAAAACAGAAGAAATACAAGAACAGATAACATCGGCCTCATTTATAAGTCAGCTTGAAGATGCCGCAGTCGCATCTAAATCAGTTAAAGCTACAGCAATTACAGGTACACTTGAAGAAGCTATATCAGGCTTGTCAACATTATTTCAAGATACTTTTGATATACCTATCGTACAAACTGCGGAAGAAAAAATAACATCTAAGATATCTAGTGTTGTTGAAGATAATGTCCAAGCAGCAAAGGTGATTAAAGATGTAACAGAATTGCTAGAAAAACATAAGGCTGAAATGCCCGAAGAAGAATTTAAGATTATTGAAGATGAAGCTGTTAATAGAGCGGTAGAATATCTTAATCAATTACAATTATCAGAAGCAGAATCTACTGATTCAAATTCAATGCCCTTTACAGGAGCACCATCACCACTTGTAAGTTCTCCACAATTTACAACTGCAGTTACTGGTATATTGCGGAAGATGATGGCAACAGGACCGGGTTCTGGTGTTGTTGAAGTTAGTAAATTAGATGATATAGATGCTTCAACATTGACTGATGGTTATGTATTATCATATAAACCAAATGTAGCACCTATAAACTTACCTTTTAAATGGATAGATGCGGCGGCTATAGGAGATATTACTAAAATAACTGCAGGAGCAGGTCTTACTGGAGGTGGTACTTCAGGAGATGTGGACATAGCAGTAAGATCAGAATTGGGAATTACTGCAACTCAAATTACACCTTCTGTTGATATAATACCTGCAACTGATGATTCGACAGATTTAGGCACTAGTGCTAAAAGATTTAAAAAGTTATATCTGTCACAAAATAGTATTGATTTAGGTGGAGCTATAATAAGTTCTGATGGTTCTGGAACAATTAGTATTGCGGCAACAGGAGCTGTTTTGCCGGCAGGATCTTTAGTGGGAATTGATGCTATTGCAACTGCGAATACTGTAACGGGAGTATCAATTAGAAATGTTCCTTTCTTTACTAGAGCGGGTGGAGCAGTAACAGCTGCTGCTACCTATGTATTTAAGGGGTCTGGGGCGGATGATGTAGAATTTGAAGAATTTTATTTTAGTAATGGAACAAATATTATGGACGGACAGGTCATTGCTCAGTTCGTTTTTTAAATAGGAAATATAAAGTATGGTAGCTAAAGTCCCAATTAGAACAGTATATACTGGTAGTAATGCTACTGGTTTGTCAGAGTTCCAATCAGGTGAGTTTATTGATTATGTAGTAGGTGGTACTGGTCTTGTAGCATTAGGTACAGCTGGTCAAGTTTTGGCAACTAATTCTGGAGCAACTGCGATGGAATGGGTTGCTGCCGAAATTGGAGATATTACCAATGTAATTGCAGGATCAGGAATGACAGGTGGTGGTACATCTGGCGATGTTACTTTAAATGTTATTGGTGGTACTGGCATAACAGCAAATGCTAATGACATTGCAATTGATTCTACAGTAACAACATTAACTGGAACTCAAACCTTAACAAATAAATCACTGACAGCACCCACCCTTACGGGTACTACAGCAGCTGCATCAATCACAGCTACACAAATAGATATCACAGGAACTGGTGATTTACGATTACAAGACACTACAGGTGGGCAGTATGTAGCACTTCAAGCACCTGGTACTGTGTCAACATCATGGACAGCTACACTACCGGCGGCTGTAGGTTCAAGTGGACAAGCATTAAGAACCTCAGATGGTAGTGGAACATTAGAATGGTTTACTTTAGAAGTAGGTGATATTACTGGAGTAACTGCAGGAGCTGGTTTAACAGGTGGTGGTACTACAGGTACAGTTACATTAGATGTTGTTGGTGGAACAGGTATCACAGCAAATGCTAATGACATTGCAATTGATTCTACAGTAACTACATTAACAGGATCACAAACTCTTACCAATAAAACACTAACAACACCAACATTGACAACTCCTGTTATTAATACAGGCGCTCAATTAAAGAACGGTTCGACCAGTGCGGGGTATTTGGAATTTTATGAAGATTCGGATAATGGTACAAATAAAGTTACCGTTATTGGCCCAGCCTCAACTGCAGATGTAACTCTTACGTTACCTTCTGCTACGGATACTATAGTAGGTAAAGCTACTACTGATACATTAACAAATAAAACAATTAGTGGTTCATCAAATACGTTATCAAATATAGCTAATGGGTCACTAACCAATTCAACAGTATCATATGGTGGAGTTCAACTATCACTTGGTGGTACAGATGCCACACCTGCATTTAATTTAGCAGACGCTACAGCTTATACTGGAGACTCCGCTTTAGTAACAACAGGAACAATAACTAGTGGTACTTGGCAAGGAACGGCTGTTGCCAATGCGTATGTAGCCGATGATTTGACGATTGCAAGTGGAACAGTAAATAATACAGTAATTGGTGGATCACAACCTGCGGCAGGAACATTTACTCAGGTTGATATTACTACACAGGGTGACTTACGATTACAAGATACAACTGGTGGACAATATGTTGCATTACAAGCTCCTGGTACTGTGTCAACATCTTGGACTGCAACTTTTCCTGGGGCCGTAGGTTCTAGTGGTCAAGCACTACGAACTTCAGATGGTAGTGGTACTCTAGAATGGTTTACTCCAGAAGTTGGAGATATTACTGGAGTTACCGCTGGAACAGGATTATCAGGTGGTGGTACTACAGGTACAGTTACATTAGATATTGATTCAACAGTAACAACATTAACAGGATCACAAACCTTAACAAACAAAACTTTAACGAGTCCAGTTCTTAATGGTTCTCTTTCTGGCACAGCATTTCTTGATGAAGATAATATGTCATCTGATAGTGCTGTTGCGGCAGCATCTCAGCAATCAATTAAGGCGTATGTAGATGCTGTATCTTCTGGTTTGGATCTTAAAGAATCTTCTCATGCTGCTACAACAGCTAATTTATCTAGTGCTTATGATAATGGTTCATCGGGTGTTGGAGCTACACTAACCAATAACAGTACACAAGCAGCATTATCGGTAGATGGACAAACAATGGTTGCAGCAGAACGACTATTAGTTAAAGATCAAACAGCAGGATTACAGAATGGTATCTATACAGTAACAACAGTTGGTACTAATTCAACTAATTGGGTTTTAACAAGAGCAACAGATTTTGATGGTAGTCCAAGTAATGAAGTTGACTCGGGATCTTTTACTTTCGTGGAGACAGGTACTGATAATGCCGATAGTGGTTGGGTAGTAACTACAGACGGTACTATTACTGTTGGTACTACTGCTATTTCATGGTCACAATTTTCAGGAGCTGGTCAAATAACTGCTGGCGCAGGTATGACCAAAAGTGGTAATACTTTAAATGTTATAGGTACTTCTAATAAGATTACAGTTTCAGCTGATGCTGTAACAATCTCTACATCTTATGTAGGTCAAACATCTATAACTACATTAGGAACAATTACAACTGGTGTGTGGAATGGAACTGCAATTACAACATTAGGTACTATTGGTACAGGTATATGGCAGGGAACCGCAATAGCAGATGGTTATTTAGGTACTGGTATTAATGCTATTAAATTAGCAGATGGTACAGTAACAAATGCAGAATTACAATATATTAATACCTTGAGCAGCAATGCACAAACACAAATAGATACTAAGGCATCAAAAGGCTTCTCTATAGCGATGGGAGTGGCTTTAGGATAAATATTACAAATGGCAGAACCAACAACAAGAACAGAATTTAAAGCCTGGTGTAAAAGAAAACTAGGTTATCCAGTTATTGATATCAATGTAGACGATGATCAAGTTGATGATCGTGTAGATGAGGCTATTCAATTTTGGAATACTTTTATGCAGAATGGCCAGCAACGAACATATCTTAAACATCAACTTACACAAGAAGATGTAGATAGAGCTAAAACTAATACTGCAGAAACAGCAACGGCTGTAGGTACAGGAGTGTCCAATAGGTCAACATCAACTCTAAATGGAGCAGTAGTGGCTACAGCTACTAGTGTTACATTGACAGATGCTACTAATTTTCCATCAACAGGATCAATTACTATTGCTGCTGAGGGAGCTAATGCGGCGGAAACAGTGGCGTATACAGCTAAGACAGGAAATGTTTTAACAACTGCAGCCCTAGCTAATGCTCATGCTGATGATGCAGCTGTAACTTTATCAGTCACGGCTGAGTGGGGTATTACTCAAGGTTATCTACCAATGCCTGATGGCGTTCTTTCAGTATTAAGAATACTTCCATTTACAGATAGAGGTAATCTGAATATGTTTGATATTCGATATCAGTTGAGATTGAATGATCTTTATGATTTTTCGGATATCTCTGTTATACATTACCAGATGACTATGTGGCAATTAGACTTGTTAGATATGTTATTGGTAGGAGAAAAACCAATTGAATTTAATCAGACCTCAGATAGATTGTATATTAATATGGCATGGGGTGATGATTTGAATGTGGGTGAATACATTATTATGGAGTGTTACAGAAAATTAAATGCTGGTGAATATACGAAAGCATATAATGATTTTTGGTTGAAACGATATGCTACTGCATTGATTAAAAGACAGTGGGGAGAAAACCTAATCAAGTTTCAAGGTGTCACTATGTTAGGTGGTGTTAGTATGAATGGTGAAACTATTTACAACGAAGCTATCAGAGAGATAGGTGAACTTGAAACAGATGGAAGGTTGACTTGGGAAGAGCCTTTACTCTTTGATATTGGATAAAAAATAAATGACCACTAATGTACATTTTTCTAAAGGTACGATAAGCGAACAATACCTATATGAAGATTTAGTCATAGAAGCGATTGGGATATTTGGACACGATGTTTTTTATCTCCCACGAACGCTAGTAAATGAAGATGAACTATTGGGTGAAGATCCTTTATCTAAGTTTAGTGATGCGTATGGTATTGAGATGTGGATGGAAACTCAAGAAGGTTATGAAGGAGAAAAGGATTTAGTAACTCGTTTTGGTTTAGATATACAGAACGAAACATCATTCATAGTATCAAGACGGAGATGGGATGATGTCGTATCTCGTAATGATAATCTAATAGTTAATACTAGACCAGATGAAGGAGATTTAATATACTTTCCGGCTATCAAGAGATTATGGATAATAAGTTTTGTAGACCATGATGATCCGTTTTATCAGGTAAATAATTTACCAGTATATAAGTTATACTGTCGTAGTTGGGAATACTCCAGCGAACGATTGGATACAGGTATCTCAGCTATTGATGCGATTGAAACCGCGAGAAGCACAGATGCTTCTGGGTATGAATTCTCTCTTGAGAATCAAATTGCATTTAATGAAAATATTGGACAAGAGTGGGGTACAATATATGACCAGAGTCCAGCACCGAATCCTTGGCCACCTGCAGATATTGATATAGTACTTGAAAGTGCTACAGCCGCCGCGGAGTCGCCGACTTCGGGTGTCAATCTACTTGCAGAAACAACGACGGCTGGGACATCATTACTTACAGAAGATTCTGATGCTTACTATTCATTCTTTATTATTAATGAAGATTATAGCTTAGCTACTGTAGATCCTCAATCTGATAATGCGTTTATAGATACACAAGCCGATCTTATACTTGATTTTACAGAAACGAATCCATTTGGTGAACCTACAAATAGTATATAGGAGATTATAGATGTTAGGTACTTATTTTTATAACGAAACAATACGAAAAACTATTATAGCTTTTGGTAGCTTGTTCAATGATGTTTATATTGAGAGAAAGGATAGTGCGGGTGTGGCAATACAAACACTTAAAGTTCCTTTGGCCTATGGCCCTAAGCAAAAGTTTATAATCCGTCTAGAAGGAGACCCGGGATTAGATCAAAAGGTGGCCATTACTTTACCTAGAATAGGTTTTGAAATTAATGGATTAGATTATGCTCCAGAAAGAAAACTTAATAGAATAATCAAAAAGAAAAAGGTGCAGGAAGCCACTGATGATAAATTAAAGTCAATGCTTACACAGTATTCTCCTGTTCCTTATAACATTGGTTTTGAGATGTTTGTGATGGCCCGCAATAGTGATGATGGTATTCAGATTGTTGAACAAATACTTCCGTTCTTTCAACCAGAATATACTGTATCTATTAAAGAAGTTCCTCAGATGGATACAATTAGAGATGTGCCTATTGTTTTAAATAATATTTCATATGAAGATACATATGAAGGAGACTTTACAACAAGACGAGCTATCATCTATACTTTTAATTTCACTGCTAAGACATATGTTTATGGTCCTGTTATAAGTTCGAAGCAGATTACGAAAGCTGTAGTTAAGACGTATGATAATCTTCAGTCTGAGGCTCCGACGAGAGTTCAAAAAGTTACTACTACAGTATCTAGTGCTCCCGATGCCGATGATAACTTTGGGTTTAATGAAACTACCAGTGAGTGGGTTTAATGAGTATTGATGCGCGAATTAGTAATGCATTAGGAATAGCATCAACAGAAATAGTACAACAGATTGTTGATCCGAAGCCTATTGTACCCCGGCCTACGGGAGACTTTGAAGATGCTGATATTGACTATAAGTATAGCCGAGAAAACTTCTACAGTCTAGTAGAGAGAGGCCAGGACGCTGTTACAGGTATATTAGAGTTAGCTAAAGAAAGTGAGCATCCTAGAACGTATGAAGTTGCAGGACAACTAATTAAAACTGTTGCAGAAGTAACAGAGAAGTTGGCTGATCTTCAAGATAAGATGAAAAGACTTAAAGAAGTTCCAGATCATGCTCCGAAAAGTGTTACTAATGCTTTGTTTGTAGGTTCAACAAAAGAATTACAGGCACTATTGAAAGATGAACGTCCTTCGATCCAAAGTCAAAAAGAAGAATAGTCAATATTTTGATATTTCGGATCTCTATTATATTCCCAGAGATACAAATGAGGATGTTCTTGAGACAGGAATATTAATTAATCCTATAGTAGTTTATCGTATAGTATATGAAAATTATAATAAAGATGGGCCGGTCAGATATGGTGTTGGGGGTGCTTCTTATAAGCCTGGATGTTTAGGTAAAACATACATAGTAGATAAAGGTAATTCTAGAATACCAGCTGCACTTAAATTAGGTTATACACACATAGAAGGAATAATAGATGAAGGAAACACTTTCACATTATAAAGGTAATCCAAATCTTAAAGCGGCAGCGGTTCGTCATTCGTATACTGAAGCTGAGATAAAAGAGTTTGTCAAATGCTCTAAAGATCCTACATACTTTATACAAAAATATGTGAATATTGTTAGTATTGATGAAGGGTTAGTTCCTTTTACACTCTATCCATTTCAGAGAGAGATGGTTGATACTTTCCATGAAAATCGTTTTACTATATGTAAGTTACCGAGACAGTCTGGTAAATCTACTACGATTTTATCTTATCTAATACACTACGTTATTTTTAATGAAACTGTGAATGTTGCTATTTTGGCTAACAAGGCAGCAACTGCTAGAGATTTGCTAGGTAGGTTTCAACTAGCATATGAACATTTACCAGGTTGGTTACAACAAGGAGTTATGAATTGGAACAAAGGTTCCCTAGAGTTAGAGAATGGATCTAAAATTTTGGCTGCGTCTACTTCAGCTTCTGCTGTTCGTGGTGGTTCTTATAATATTATCTTCCTTGATGAGTTTGCTTTTATTCCCTCAAACATAGCAGAACAGTTTTTTAGTTCGGTATATCCTACGATTACTGCGGGACAAACATCAAAAGTTATTATCGTTTCTACACCGCATGGAATGAATATGTTTTATAAGATGTGGACTGATGCTGTTAATAATAAAAGTAATTTTATACCTATTGAAGTAGCATGGCAAGAAGTTCCTGGACGTGATGACGCTTGGAAAGAGGAGACGATTCGTAATACTAGCGAACAACAATTTCTTCAAGAGTTTGAGTGTTCTTTTTTAGGTTCAATTGATACTCTTATATCACCTACAAAGATACAAGTAATCCCCACTCAAGATCCTATAGAATCTAATGCTGGGTTAGACATTTATGAAAAACCAAAAAAGGATGCAATGTATTGTATTAGTGTAGATGTAGCACGTGGTGGGGCGCGAGATTATTCTGCGTTTACTGTGATTGATATAACTACAATACCTTACAAGTTGGTTGCAAAATATAAGGACAATGAAGTTAAACCTCTTCTTTTTCCTGAAGTCATTTACAGTGTGGCTAAAGGTTACAATGAAGCTTATTTGTTAATAGAGATAAATGATATTGGTGGCCAAGTTGCTGATGCACTACATCACGATTTAATGTATGAAAATATCATCATGTGTCAGACAAGAGGTCGCTTAGGACAGGTAGTTACTGGTGGATTTGGAGATGGTACATCTGATCTTGGAGTGAGAACTACAAAGGCAGTAAAGAAGATAGGTTGTTCAAATTTAAAGACGCTTATAGAAAGTGATAAACTTTTGATATGTGATTTTGATATTGTTGTAGAGATGTCTAATTTTGTTCAGAAAGGTTCTTCCTTTGAGGCTGATGATGGTGCTTCTGATGATTTGATGATGTGTCTAGTATTCTTTGCTTGGTTGACAAACCAGCAATACTTTAAAGAAATTACAAATGAAGATATCCGTAGACGATTGTTTGAGAGTCAGCAACAGGCAATAGAGCAAGACATGGCTCCGTTTGGATTTATAGACGATGGCATCTCTTATGCAGAAGATGCTCCGTTTGTAGATGAGGATGGAGACTTTTGGAACCCCGCTAAAGAATATCCAGACTGGATGGAACAAAATCGTTGGGGTTAAAGTCACAGAAACATAGATAAATCTTCTTTTTGATCTGCTGCACAATTCCAACATAACACTGTACTTTCTGAAATTAAACGATTTGTTTCTTCTCGGGATGAATGTTTTAATCCATATCTCATATTAAGATGTCGTATCTTTTTATGGTGGGGATAAAACATTAATCTATGTGGTTGCTGTTCACCACAGTTACATATATTTTTAGCTAATTGGTTTTTTAACCAGCGTCTACGTTTATCTTTACCATCTATATTCATTGACTGCCTCTTAATTCTTACTCTTTTTCGTTTATTAGTTTTATTATCACCGTTATAATAGGTATCTAATTGGGTTATCCATTTCTTTTCTTTTGATATAAGTTCATGGCGTTCACAGGTTTCTAAAATCTCAAAGGTATATTTGGTTGAAGGATAATCATTAAGTTCATGGGTGGCCCAACGTCTAAAGATTCCTTTAGATTGTCCAACATACACTGGAACTCCTTTTTTATTTTTAATTGCATAAATTCCTATCATGTAATTATTTATATGTTTTGTGTTTTTTGCACAATAATAAAAAGTGCATTTCTTAACAGATAATCTTATTACACATTTAGAGAGTTGGGTTTTCATAAATAAATGTGAAGAAAGAATTGAAAAAATTTTTATCATACTGAACAAAGATTGGTGCGGAGGCGACTGGCCTAGAGTGTCAATATAAAAAAATAAGTAGGAGAAAGAAAATGGCAGAACAAATTTCGCCGGGTGTATTAGTAAAAGAAAAGGATTTAACAAACACTATACGAAGTGAAGCTACAAGTATAGGAGCTGTTGCTATCCACGCTTATAAAGGTCCTATAACTACAACCCAAGATTCCGTTGTAACTATTTCGGATGAAGTTCAATTGGTGTCTATTTATGGTAAACCTGATGGCAGTAACTTTGAGTATTGGTTTACAGCAGCAAACTTTTTAGCTTATGGTAACACTCTAAAAGTTATTCGTATATTAACCTCAGGTCAATTGAACGCTGTTGGTTCAGGAAGTTCAGGAATACTTATTCCGAACACTACATCATATCAAACAGGTGACGGAACATATGGTCCTTACAGTGGTGGAGAAGCCACTAGTAAAGGTTCATGGGCAGCTCGATGGGCTGGTACTGAAGGTAACAGTTTAAAGGTTGCTATTTGTACTACGGCAGCAGCTTATCAAGAGTTAGCTAAATCTACAATGGATGCTGCTGCATTGATCAATGCTACTGAAGTTACAGCGGTATCTGCCACAGGTTTCTCAGTTGGAGATATTATCTATCTGCAAGAAACAAATGGACAGCATTATCGTATTACAGGTATTGCGACTAATGACCTGACAATCGTTAGATATCCAACTACTGTTGCAGCTGGTCTTACTAATGCTGTAGCTGCAGGAGTAAATATAGATCGTACATGGCAATATGCAGATTCGTTTAGTATGCCACCTGGTACATCACAGTATGCAACAGATCGTGGCGGTTCAACAGATGAAATGCATCTTCTTGTTATAGATGAGGATGGTATAATTTCTGGAAAAGCTGGTACAGTTTTAGAAACATATGCTGATGTATCCAAAGCGGCAGATGCTGTGACATCTGAAGGAAATTCTAATTATTATCCTGATGTTTTGTACACTCAGTCTGAATGGATTTATTGGTTAGATCATCCAGCTGGTGCTTCCAACTGGGGAAGCAATGCTCAAGGGGTAACCTTTGTAGCGGGCACAGATGCTCTTCTTGCAGAAAGTTTATCAAATGGTGCTAATGGTGTTGTTCCAACTGAAGGACACAGACAGATAGCTTATGATTGGTTTAAAGATCCAGATACTCAAGATATTAACCTCTTGATGTCAGGGCCTTGTACTGTAGGTGGAGGTTCTGGTATAGCAACACAAGTACATTTGATTGATATGATGAATGCTCGTAAGGATGCTGTTGTATTTTTATCGCCATATAGGGATGCTGTTGTTAAGGTAGCAGCAACTTATACTGCGACAGGGAATATAGTAACTCACTTTGATTTACTATCAAGTTCATCTTATGCAGTATTTGACAGTGGTTACAAGAAAATGTATGACAAGTATAATGACGTTTATCGTTATGTACCACTTAATGCTGATTTAGCTGGTTGTTGCGCTAATACAGATGCTGTTGAAGATGCATGGTGGAGCCCAGGTGGCTTGAGCCGTGGTCAGATTAGAGGGGCTGTTGAACTAGCTCTCAATCCTATACAAGCAGAAAGAGATAAGCTTTATCGTGCTCGTATTAATCCTGTAGTTACATTCCCAGGAGAAGGTACAGTACTTTGGGGTGACAAGACTGGTCTCAGTCAGAATAGTGCGTTTAGTCGTATTAATGTTCGCCGTCTGTTTATCACGATTGAAGAAGCTTGTAAGATTGCTTCACGTTCAGTGCTCTTTGAGTTCAATGATGATTTTACACAGGCGAACTTTAAAGCTATGGTAAATCCGTACCTGAGAGATGTTCAATCTCGTCGCGGTATTACTGACTTCTTGGTTGTGTGTGATTCGTCGAACAACACACCACAAGTAGTGGACAACAATGAGTTCCGTGCAGATATCTATGTGAAACCTGCCCGCTCGATTAACTTTATCACACTAACATTTATTGCAACTCGCACAGGTGTTTCGTTTGAAGAAGTGACTGGAGCTTAATAAGGAATATAAAGGGAGATAAAATAAAATGGCAACAAATGTAAATAACTTTATAGCTCAATTACAGGGTGGCGGCGCACGTGCTAACCAATTTAAAGTAGACTTCCCAGCTTTAGGCGGGGGAATGGAATTTCTGGCTAGGTCAGCACAGATTCCAGCTTTGACTATTGGTGAAATTGCTGTACCGTACCGCGGTCGTCAGATTTTTGTACCTGGTGATCGTACCTATGATGCTTGGACATTAACAATTTTTAATGACACGGGCTATTCTATTAGGTCAAAATTAGAAGGTTGGGCTAACCAGATCCAAAATATTGGTTCAGTTGTAGAACAAGACGGCTCTGTTTATCGAGAAGCTGAGGTTCAGCAATTGTCTAGAGATGGTTCGTCCGTATTAAGAGCTTATCACTTATATGGTGTATGGCCAACAACGATTGATGCAATTGATCTTGCTTGGGATACAAATGATACGATTGAGGAATATGGTGTAACATTTAGATTTAATTATATGACTATTAATAATGAATCGAGTTCTAACGGTAGAGCAACAAGTAGAGGTCCTGGTGGAGGCGGCGGAGGAGTCGCGTCTGATAGAGCCACTGTATCTATATCCGCTAGTGCTAGTGTTGGAATAAGTTAATAGTTTTTAAGTAGATTTGAAGTAGTATAAATAGTTGTGTTATGGCAGAACTATTTGGATGGGAAGTAAATAAGAAGAAGGAAGCGACAAAGGCTAAGTCCTTTGTCGCACCTTCTGACGAGGAAGGTACACTTGACATAGCCGGCGGTGCTGGCTTCTTTGGTCAGTATCTTTCCTATGACAAGGCAGCTCGCAATGAGTATGACCTTATACGCAAGTATAGAACAACCGCAGAAAATCCCGAGTGTGATCAGGCAATTGAAGATATCATCAATGAGGCTGTTACGGCTGATGAACTTGAAATTTCTGTAAAAATAAATTTAGATTGGGTTCCCGTTTCAACATCCATTCGTAAAAAGATGGTGGAAGAATTTAATGAAGTTCTTACACTCTTACAATGGAAAAAGAAAGGGCACGATATCTTTAGGCGATGGTATGTTGACGGCCGAATCTTTTATCATAAACTTATAGATGAAAGTAGTAAAAGAAAAGGTATAACAGAAGTTCGTTATATAGATCCTAAGTTTATTAAGAAGGTTCGGGAAGTAGAAAAAGCTAGGCCTGCACCAAATTCACCGACTCTAGTTAAGGCGGTGAAGGAATGGTTTTTATACAATGAAGCAGGTGTTTATCCTGTTTTTGGAACCTCTACTGGTTCTGGTGGAATGGGAGAAGGTATGAGAATTTCTCCTGACGCTATTGTATATGTAACGTCTGGTATCTATAATCCTACGACGAATCAAGTCTACGGTCACTTACAGAAAGCAATCAAACCGACTAACCAGTTGAGAATGATTGAAGATTCTGTAGTTATCTATCGAATCTCACGTGCACCAGAAAGGCGAATCTTTTACATTGACGTTGGTAACTTACCGAAGCCTAAGGCTGAAGCTTATCTCAAAGATGTAATGACACGTTATCGTAATAAATTAGTATACGATGCGAATACAGGTGAAGTCAAAGATGACAGAAATCAGATGTCGATGCTTGAAGATTTCTGGTTGCCTCGACGAGAAGGTGGTAGAGGAACAGAGATTACAACACTCGGTGGTGGACAAAATCTTGGTGAACTAGAAGATGTAAAATATTTTCAGAAAAAACTTTACAGATCACTTAACATTCCTATTTCTCGTTTAGAGTCAGAGGGTGGTTTTAATCTGGGTCGATCAACAGAGATCACCCGAGATGAGATTAAGTTTACGAAGTTTATTCAAAGACTCCGTAAGAAGTTTGCTGAACTGTTCCAAGATTTACTCAAGACTCAGTTAATTCTTAAAGGAATTATTACTGATGAAGATTGGGAAAAGATTAGAGAATTTATAGTTTATGATTTTCAGGATGATAATCATTTCCATGATATGAAACAACTTGAAATCTTAGGTTCTAGATTAGAAAGCTTGCAATCAGTTAATGAATATGTTGGTGTATATTATTCTGTTGAATATGTCCGTCGTTATATTTTGAAACAATCTGATACAGAGATTAATGAAATAGATAAGCAAATTGAAGCAGAGAAAAAGAAAGGTGTGATGGATGCTGATGCAGGAACACCTCCTGGCCAACCACCGGGTGGTGGGTTAGGAGCAATGGAACCTATAGGTCCTAATGGTAATGGTTTACCAAGAGATACGACACCAGGTGGAACAGAATTTGATGCTTCAAAAGATCAAGAATATAGTGGTTCAGACTACTAATTTTATAAATATTAGAGGAGACTGATATTATGGCAACGACAGGAATACGCAAAGTTAGAAATATGGTAGACAAGGTGGGTGAAGGAGATTTAGCTGGAGCTCAAGATGCCTTTGATACTGCGGTGGTGGCTAGACGAGAAGCACAAGTTGCGAATTATAAAACGAATATTGCACAGAATTCGTTTCAGCCACCGGAGCCAAACCCTGGACAAGATACAGGAATTACTGGTGCACCGGCTGAAGTAGAAGGGGAATAAAAACAATGAAACTGATCTCTGAATCAATTGAAGATATTGAATATATTATGGAGAACGATGCGGAAGGTAAAAAGAATTACAAAATCCGTGGTGTATTTCTTCAAGCAGAATTAAAGAATAGGAATAACAGAATATATCCTATGGAAATTCTTGAAAAAGAAGTATCTAGATATAACAGAGAATATGTAAAAAAGAATCGAGCATTCGGAGAACTTGGACATCCGGATGGTCCGACTGTAAATCTAGAAAGAGTATCACATATGATTACCAAATTGTATCCCGAAAATAAAAATTTCATCGGTGAAGCAAAGATTATGGATACTCCGTATGGAAAGATAGTAAAGAATCTCATAAACGAAGGTGCCAAGTTGGGGGTTTCGTCAAGAGGTATGGGTTCATTAATTCCTGGACCTAGAGGAGCAAATGTTGTTAAAGATGACTTTTATCTTGCAACTGCTGCTGATATCGTTGCAGATCCATCTGCACCAGGTGCTTTCGTAGAAGGTATCATGGAAGGTAAAGAATGGGTTTGGGATAATGGTGCGGTTAGAGAAGTAGATATCGCAGCATACAAGAAAGAATTAGACACAAAATATCAAATGAAACAGGCGAGAGAAGAACAAGCCGCTCATATTTTTGAAGATTTTATGTCAAAACTTTGAATATTATAAATAACTTATATAAGTAAAATAACAGGGAGTACTCCACATGACTGATATAAACACAGAACTAGGGCGAATCGCCACAGAATCTTTCTATGACGATGACACTCTAGATGAAGCAACGGATACCTTAGATACAAAAGGTAATCCGCGGCAGCCCGCAGTCGGTGCAGCCCCTGCGCAGAAAGAAGGTAAGATATCTTCTGGTACGCCGGGTGGTGAAACTGAAGATATGGGACCTGCTGTCGTTTCTCCTGATGCTCCTTCTGATCCTGGCGAAAAAGCCACTGCAAAAGCTAAGAAGTCACCCAAACCTGGACGTGATGGTAAGGGTAATCCTTCTGAAGCTTCTGGTAAGACTGTTGCCCCTACCTCTATGGACGGGGAAGTAGGCGACAAGATGAGAGGTGAAGGCGTGGATCCGGAAGAAACTTCTTTAAAGGCTGCTCGTAAAGCTGAAAAGAAGAAAGCAGCAAAAGGTGGTGGTGATGATCTTGATGACGATGAAGATGGTCAAGATGATCTCGACCGAGATGATGAAGAAGAAGCAACTCGCAGTAAGAAACGTCCTACTGCTGAGGAGAGAGAAGAAGTAGAAATTAGCGTAGATGAAAGAGTCGCTGCAATGGACCTTTCTGATGATGTTAAAGCTTTGACTGGAGGCGAAGGACTTTCTGAGGAATTTAAGCAGAAGGCAGCTACAATTTTTGAAGCTGCAGTAAAAGCGAAGATTCGTGCAGAACTAGAACGCCTAGAGGAAGAGTATGCTGAAGCTTATGAAAAGTCTATGTCAGAAGCTAAAGATGAATTGTCTGAAAAAGTAGACAATTACCTCAATTATGTTGTTGAGGAATGGATTAAAAAGAATGAAGTTGCTCTTGAGCACCAACTCAAATCAGAAATTGCTGAGAGTTTTATTTCAGACCTACGTGGTCTGTTTGAGAAACACGATATTTCAGTTCCTGATGATCAATTTGATCTTCTTGATGCAGCTGCTTCTAAGGCAGATGATATGGAAGAGAAGTTGAATGAGGAATTGCAGAAGAATATTGCGATGACTCAGAGGATTAATGAGCTTGAGCAGCATGAAATTCTTTTAGATGTAGCTTCTGATCTCGCAGATACAGAAGTAGAGAAGTTTGCAGAACTCGCAGAGAGTGTTGAATATGAGAGCGCCGACGACTATCGTACAAAGTTGACGACGATCAAAGATTCATACTTTCCAAAAGTTCAAATAACCGAAGATGGGCAGGCAGCACCAATAGAGGAAGACTACGAAGATGTAACTAACACAATGGCTGCTTATATGAACGCGATTGGCAAGACTGAAGCTCGTGCCTCATCGTAAAATAAGTTTTTTTATAAATATATAAAAAGGGAGAAAAAACTAATGTTTCAAACTGAACACCTACAGGAAAAATGGCAGCCAGTACTTCAGCATCCTGACCTCCCAGAGATTAAGGATCCGTACAAGCGTGCTGTTACAACTGTAATTTTAGAAAACCAGGAAAAAGCCATGGCAGAGGATAGAAGTTTCCTCTCAGAGGCTGCTCCTGCATCAAACACCACGGGTGTTGCGAATTGGGATCCGATCCTAATTAGCCTCGTCCGACGTGCGATGCCTTCACTTATTGCTTATGATGTTTGTGGCGTCCAGCCAATGACTGGTCCTACAGGTCTTATCTTTGCAATGAAGGCTCGCTACCAATCACAGACATCAGGTACAGAAGCTCTGTTTAACGAAGCTAATACGTTCTTTAGTTCCGAAGCAGCTAATGCTACAACTGTACAGTCTGGCACACAAGTGTTGAAAGCTATGAGTGCTGCATCCGGTAACATGACACGTGGTACTGGTATGACAACGGCAGCTGCTGAAGCTCTTGGTGATTCTGCGGCAAATGCGTTTGCTCAGATGACATTCACCATTGAGAAAGCAACAGTGACCGCTCGGTCAAGAGCTCTCAAAGCTGAATACACAATGGAACTTGCCCAGGACTTGAAAGCGATCCACGGTCTCGATGCTGAAACCGAACTCGCCAACATCCTCTCGGCTGAGATCCTTGCTGAAATCAATCGTGAAGTAATCCGTACTATTTACACCAGGTCCAAGCAGGGTGCTTTCCAAAACACCACAACTGCTGGTATCTTTGATCTTGATACTGACTCCAACGGTCGTTGGTCGGTTGAGAAATTCAAAGGCTTGATGTTCTCAATGGAGAGAGATGCTAACGTAATCGCTCGTGACACACGCCGTGGTAAAGGTAACATTATGATTTGTTCTGCTGATGTTGCTTCTGCTATGACGATGGCTGGTCTGCTTGATTATCAATCTGCTCTACAGGACAACCTGAATGTAGATTCGACAGGTAACACTTTCGCCGGTGTACTAAATGGACGCCTAAAAGTATACGTTGATCCGTATATGAATATGGGTGTACCTTACACAGGCTCCGGTGCTACAGCTGCCCAGTACTATGTTGTTGGTTACAAGGGCACTTCACCTTATGACGCTGGTCTATTCTATTGCCCATACGTTCCGTTGCAGATGGTCCGTGCGGTCGGTGAGGATACCTTCCAGCCGAAGATTGGCTTCAAGACTCGATATGGCTTACAGGTCAACCCATTCGCAGAAGATCGCGTTGATGGTTCTTTGATCAATGGCCCAGGTACCGTTAATAAGAACGTGTACTACCGTCGTGTTCAAGTCAACAACTTGATGTAAAAACTATCAAAAAGTATCCGCCATAATACAATTATAAAGGATACAACTTTGGGACCCCGACTACCACCGCAGTCGGGGTCTTTTTACATTTAGCCCTACTTACATAATACTCTCACACATTTACTCACAGGGGAGGGTTTATTATGGCTTACGAAAAAATACTAAAGGTCATTAAGTATGCCTTCATGGCTGCAATCTTTTTGGCCCTTTACACTTTGGTAGTAATGTCCTTATGAGGGATATTATTACAGCACTTCTTATACTATTACTTACAACTTTAGCCACTTATTTAATAATCGAGTATTATCATATATTATTTTCTTTTAAGGAGATAATAACATGAACGATAAAACACCTTTAGAGGAAATAAGAGAACGTGGCTATTGGGAATCTGATAGTTATATAGAACATAAAAAAAACAAAAGGCCTTCAGCGATACGAACTATCTACAAGACAATATCATGGAGAATAATTGCGACAACTGATACATTTTTTATTTCATGGTTTATTACTGGTTATTTTGCATGGGCTACCGCAATTGCTTCTGTAGAAGTATTCACGAAGATGGGTCTCTATTATGTCCATGAGAGGGGATGGGCACGAATTCAATTTAAACGTCCATGGTAATTATAAATAGTAATGAAGAGGAGTTATTGTAAAAGGGGAGAGTAAACTCCAGCCCACAAGGAGAAAGAATTATGGCACTTACAACTACACAACAAATACAGGATAGTAGGTATAGAAATATTACAAAATATGTCTGTGATGCAGCAGCTAACACTAATGTTAGTTTGTTAGATGTGTCTGCACTCTCAGGATTCGTTGCAGTGAGAACTAGTTTAGTAACTATTGCAAAAATTACTTGGACAAGTTCAGGACCGTCTGGAGGATTAAATATTCTTTGGGACGCTACATCTAATGTAATAGCATTTATTTGCGAAGGAACTAGCGGAACATATGGGTTTATGCCGGGTCAACCTTCTATCCCTAATAATGCTGCCGCGGCTAATTTAACGGGAGATGTGTTGATAACAAATGCATCAGCTACCTTTACTTTAGTTGTAGAATATCATAAAGTACCACTAGCTAGTGGTTTAGGTTGGTCAGTAGTATAATATCAGATGGCTGATACTGGCGGAACACTAAGTTTACCTACAACAGGCACCGGGGGATCACTCTCCCGGCAGCCTGATGTATTTGACTATTCACAGATTAATCAATTTAGGGTATACTTACCTTTATTTCCTATAACAGAATGGTTTGTTACGAGGGCTAATATACCAGGTGTAACCTTGGGTCAAGCCGTGCAGGCAACTCCATTTACTGATATGCCAGTAATAGGTGATAAGTTGACCTATGATGATTTTTATTTTACTTTCATAGTAGATGAGCAATTAAAAAATTATCAAGAGATTCACAATTGGTTAGTGAACATTGGTTTTCCTTCAGGAGCTGGTCAGTTTAAAGCGCAGCCTCGTCCTGATGGAGTGACAAGAGCTTCACAACAAGTCATAGATAAAAGTACCCCTGGGCGAGTTGTAGATATGGTAGATAGGGTATTGTATAGTGATATAGAATTGTTTATATTAAGTAGTAAAAATAATCCTCTTGTTAAAATTCAAATGTTTGAAGCATTTCCAACTTCATTAACAGCGATTGAATATTCACAACAGGAAGCTGATACTACTTATGCAGAATGTACTTGTACTTTTGCTTACACTTATTTTACTATAGAAGCTTTAGTTTGATAAATAGATTTGAGAAGGTGGTAAAGACAATCGGATTAAGTAGTTTTATCTTCCAACAAGGTATGTGGAAGTATATTTAGGTACAACAGGTAAGGGTAGATTGAGCACTGACTACCTTCTCCTTATATATTATGGATCTTGAAACATTACAGAAACAAGTTGATGTTGATTTGAAAATTGATGATACTGCATTAGACCTAGAGTCTATTCGTACTCCACAACTCCACAACATATACCTAAAGCTGTTTACAAAGTATTCTTTACAATTGAAAAAAGTAAAGGATGATTACGATGGCTTGTATAAATTCAAATGGGAATATTATACAGGTAAATCTACAATGGAAGTTTATCAAGCTGAACCTTTTGATTTGAAGGTACTCAAAGCAGACGTTCATATTTATTTAAATGCAGATGCAGAACTGCAAAAACTAGGACAACGACAAGAATATTTAAAGGTGGTAGTAGTTTATATTGAGCGAGTGTTACGAGAAATAAATAATCGTAACT
>VTLG01006108.1_pt1 | contig 23320 bp, 27 predicted proteins | sample 4694571 | NCBI WGS metagenome assembly VTLG01 (sample SAMN12604809, study PRJNA352737) | marine metagenome | biome: ENVO:00000447; feature: ENVO:00000209|ENVO:00000569|ENVO:01000036; material: ENVO:00002151; isolation source: viral sequences binned using virsorter ...
TAATTTTTTATTGAGTGTTTGATAATAACATAAAAATCATATTAGCCATACCCATGATTAACATGCCGGCAGACACTAATACAATTTTTTCTAATCTACTTATTTGATTTTCTATTTTGTGAATTTTATCATGCGTCTGCTTTTGCATAATTCTGCAAAGCTTCTCATGATCTTCTATTTTTTGTAATGCGTTTTTGCTCATTATGTTCTACTTGCTATTACCTTTTCTGTTGGTGATAGTAACGCTTCTTCGTTACGTGTCAAGTTTGTTTGTGGATTTTTTATCTGTGTATTACTAGCCATTTTTATAGGCATAGGTGTGTTACCTAGTGGTGGTGTTTGTACTTTACTTTGTAAGCCTGTTTTAGGTGAACCTGGTATTAATAAATCTTTAACTGCAGGTATTATTTTTTTAATATTTCTTTGTATAAATCCTTCTTCTTTAACTGGTTTACCATTCTCATCATAAATTAATCTACCTTCATTATCTGTTTGATAGTTTTCTTTATCAGGATAATAACCACCTTCTACTTCATTTGTTTCTTCATTAAATATTTCAGGAAAAAATTTAATTCTACTATAGTTTCTAATAACTTGATCTAGCTCACGTTGTGGAAATAAAAAATCTTTATTTATAGTGTAAATAAATTTACCACTTTCTTCAGCGCTAAGTCTATCCATTTGATCTTCTACAGTTTTAACTTTAGTTTCAAATCTAGGTTTAGAATAATTAACAGGCGTAAAAATTCCTCTTAATAAATTATTAATAATTTTTTTAGAAGCTCCAGATTTTTTCATAATATCATATATTTGTCTGTCAGATAAATCTAATAGTTTTAAATCTTCCATTCTAATGTACATGTCTTTTTGTATTCTAAATGCTTCTTGTTGCATTTGATTAAAAGTGTTAACCATGTCTGTTGGTGTTTTTTGTGCAAAGTTTTGTACACTGTAAAATTTTTCTGTTTCATCAACAGCTCTCAACAATCTGTTCATTGTAGATGTAAAATATCTAAGATCTTTTTTAACATCAATTCTAATAATCCGTGTTCCAGTAAACAATGCTAGTAATTCATCGGACAAGTTAACTGGTTTACCACCTTTAGTTAAGTCTAGTGATAAAGCATCACCAATTTTTTGACCACTAGATACAAAACCAGGTTTAACTCCATCTAGTACGTGTATTAATGATTTAATAAATTTATCTCCAAGGTCATCTGATTGTGTGTACACAGATCCACCACCCTCTTTTTTACCATTTCTTGTAGTGACATCTATAATTCTATCAAACCCTAACGGTTCTGATATAAATGGTTCTAAAAATTTAGACACGGGTCCGTTTTCTCCAAACATTAAATTCATTACAAACTGTTCTGTTTCTTGTGGGTTTAGGTTTTGTTTCTGTGCTTGTGCAATAGCTGCGTCTAGTGGTTGATATAAACTATCGTAAGGACTAAAGTACGAAAAATTAATTGCAGCACTCTCACCATTTTTCCAACCTTTAACTGCTAATAAGTTTGATGTTGCATCCCATGATGCAGCTGATGATCTTTTATATGCGTTCCACTGTGATTGTGTAGAGTTAGTTAAGAACTGTGCAAGTTCTGTAAATCCTTTTCCAACAGCATAACTAGTTAAAAAAGCACCGGTTAATCTTCTTATACCCATTTGTTGTATAGCTCTGTTAGGGTTTGCAGCTTCTTTTAAACCTATGCTAATAATATTTGCACCTGTTCTAAGTATCTCTGCGGGGAAAGATATAAAGTTTCCAATAGGTAATTTTCTTAATTGTTGAATAAGTGGTGGTACTTTACTGTATGTCGGGTAGGTATTTCGTAATAAAAATGCTGATGCTTCTTCTATAGCATCATCAAATGTTTTTGTAACGCCTGTAACTGTGTTAATGGGATCAAATTCTTTACCCATATATCTAAACCATTGTTTAACATCATCTAAACTTTTTAATGCTTGATACAACTGTGATTTACCAAACTCAAAACCATAGCCTTTCCATAAATTATCGCCACCTGCATATAATCTTGCAACTTTATCTGTAGGTGCCATCTTCATCAATCTGTCAAACAATTGATCAGTTGTATTTATTACATTATTTTTAATATCTTGTGTTACAGCTTTTAATTCTGCAGCTACAACGTTTTCATCCCACACACCAAGTCTAATTAATTTTTCTACATAGTTATTAAATTCCACTTCGTCGATTTTGTTACCACCCGCTTTAAATATATCTCTTGCAACAATCTGCATAGCATCTGTAACACTAGCTCTACCACCAATGTGTCCATTCATTAGTGCAAAGAAAGAAGCTGAAGTCACGTTTCTAACTTGTGTTTGTGGTGAGTACAATGTTTTACCAATTTGTACACCAACTTTAGATTGTAACATAAAACGATAAAGAGCATTTTCTACAAGCTTATCTAAATCTCCACCCACACCTGCAAACCCTTGCACATACTCAGGTGATGCCCATTTGTTTAATAAATTTGATTTCATGATACCTAATCTTGGTACACTTTTAATTTGTTGAGCACCTATAAAACCTGCGTTAGTTGCATCTTCTAAACTGTTAAACAGCCAACCATTTTTTAATCCAGAGTTTGCAATGTAGTCTGCTGCTCTTTTGTTAGCCATAGATGATATCATTTCTGCAGTTGTATAACCTACAGATGCTTTTAAATTTCTTTCAGGTCCTAGTAAATTTTTTATTGCATCTGGTAATTCTTCACCTGTTTTTAAATATCTAAATTTATCATTTAATAATATACGAGTTCCTATGTCTCTTAATTGTGTTATTGGTGATTTACCTTCAGCTTTACCTGTTCTTAATATATCTTCTGCATGCATTTTAGCAGACTCAATGTAAGCTTGTTCTGGTTTTAATTTTGGAAAAGTATTTTTTGCAGATTCTTTTAAGTTTGTATTTTTTTTAATTACTTTTTCTACTATAAAATCAACAGCTTTGTTCATAACATTTTCATCAGGAACACGTTCAGGGTTTGTAAATGTTTTAAATGATCTTACTAAATATTTACCTACATTGTTTACTTCAACAGTAGCTAGTTCTTTTGCTAATGCATCTGCTTCTTTACCTTTTGGTAATACTTTTTTAAACTCAGTTTGAATTTTTTTAATATCATTAATTAAATCTTTTGTTAATGCTTGCATTTCTGGTGGTAAATCATTTAATTTTCTTTCACCTTTTACTACTGCATCTGCATCTTTTAAAATGTTACTAGCTATTTCTTTTAATTCATCTGCATAGTATCGTTGAATAGCAGGCGATGTTGTAGATTTATTGTAATCATTTTGAAATTTTTTAGCTAGGTTGTATGCAGTTTTTTCTAAACCTTCGTAGGTTCTATCTATTTTTCTAGCTCTACCTTTTATATATAATTTTACTTGTTCACTTACACCCTCAATGTCTTTAGGTTGTTTACCATAAGATCTAAACCAAGATAAAACATTATCTATTTTTTTAACACTTTGATCTATTTTGTTAGGTGATGTTACAGATTTTAATCTCCAATCTTTAAATGGTGGTAGTTGTGTTTTAAATCTACTTGCTGTAAAATTTCCTGCTTTAGCATTTACTAATAATGGTGCAACTACTTTACCAATCGTAAACTTACCTGCTTTTTGTAAACCTTGTGATGCTTGTTTAGTTAAAGGAGCTACAACTTTATTACCTAATAACATTTGCACTGGTTTAACTACAGTTGCATTAATTCCTTTTGCACCTAGTTGCGCTGCACCTATACCAAATTTATTAACAAGCAATGGAGATAAACCATACTTGTAACCTAGTTGAGTAAACTTACCAACTAATGGAAAACCACCACCAATCAATGTACCTTCCGCAGCATATTTAACTCTGTTTCTAAGTTCTGCTGCTGCTTTTTTTCTTCCTGTCAAACCTTTAGTGTCTTCTGAATTTACAAAAAAAGATGCTCGACCGGGATTAGATGCTAAAAAATCTGTAGCTCCCACTATTGTTGCGCCTTCTACAATTCTTGATGCTACTTGACTGGTTTTTCTAAGCTTACCACCTTTAACAGCATCAGCTGCTTTTTTCATTTTAACCACCGCAGGTATTCTACTTGTAATTTTTGCAATAGCTGTACCTGGTATACCATACTGTGTAAGTAAAGATGTAACCTCACCTCTCCATGTTTCGGGACGAGTGGGTTCTCTTTCCTCCATAATTTTTTCAAAACCAGACATAAAATCTGTGTTAAAAACTAAATCTGTTCCAGCAAATAATAATGAACCTAAACTATTTTGTAGATCATATACACCTGAACTAATACCTTTTGCTATTTCATCTAGGCCGGTTGTGTAATCTCTTTCTTGTGTAATCTCTTCGTTATTAATTTTAAAACTAGGAGCCTTTGCATCAGGTAAAGCTTGAATGTCTTTCATTGACATCATATTGACTTTACCTTTAGTCATAGCAGTAATTGCTTGTCCTAAATAATTGTTAGGACTTATTGTATTATATAATTCTAAAATACTTTTAGGGTCAGGCATAGCCAACCACTTGACAGGTTTCTTAGGTTCTGTTTGTCCTTCTAATTCTTTTTGTATTTTAAATTTAACTTGCTCTAAGTCTAATGGTTTAGATTCTTTGATATCTATACTAACAGCTTCTTCTTTATTAGGATCTTTAAGAAACCGTTCGTAGGCTGTTTCTGCCATGTTACGCCTCCGATGGTAATACTAAATTAACGCTATACTTTTGGTTAAACAGATCTACATCTTGTTGTGATGAAATTATAGCAAAATCTTCTAATGCTTCTGCACTGTTTGCCATTAACTCTACAATGTCATCAGTAATTTCTGCTGGTAATCTTGCTCTTAGTTGATCATAACTTATAGGGTTATCTGATTGAGCCATAGGTCCTGGTCCTATAGGAAACTCTGGTATTTTTGATTCTGTAATTTGTTCTTCTACTTCTACTTCTCCCATATCTGCCCCACCACCTTTACTAAAACCTGCTCTACCACCACTAGCATAAGATGATGTTAATTCTTGTATTTCTTTTTTAATAGCATCCAAAGCATCTTTTTCAAGTTGTGGATCTAATTTGCTTTCATATTTACGATCAGCACCTTTTTTAAGATCTTCTTTGTACAAGTCATCTATTTTATTAGGTAGATAGTTTTCACCTTTTCCTTTTACAAAGATGTCAACCAACACTTCTTGACCTACATCTTTTTTACGGTAAAGGTTAAACTCTTCTTGCAGTTGTAATAATTCTACATCTTCACCTTGACCTAATGTTTGATTTTTTCTTTTTTCTTTTAATTCTGTTAGTCTTGGAATAATTCTTCTTAGTTCTGCAGCTGCTGCTTCATCTCTAAAACGACCTGATCCAGATTTTTCCGCTAATATATCTGACTGACCTTCAATTAATGATTTAAACATACCAGCTCTTCTTTCATCTAAATTTTCTGCTTGTTGTTGCATTAATAATTCTTCATTACCTCTTGATGCTTTAAATCTTTCAAATGGATCTTTGGCTGCTGCTAGTGCAGTGCTTATAGCTCCACTAATACCACTACCTGTTGGTGTTCTTGATGCAATGTCTATTCCAAAGTCAATCATTAGATCACCTATTCTACGTTTTGCGTAGTTAGGTCTTTCTTTTGGTGTATACATTTGATCAGCTGCTGCTTTCATGTCACCGATAGATGCAGTTTTTAAAAACTCTGCCATGTTTTGATCCATGTTTAATTGTCTTACATTTTGATCTGACGCATCACCTGTACCTTGATATCCTTGTCTAGGTGCTTGTAGCCCAGACGTGATACCGCCATCAGCCGACCCGCCTTTTCTAAACATAGGTCTTTTGTATAGGTTATTCATTAAGAGTTTATTCCTTTCATCATGTCACCGTAACCAGTCATTAGTCCGCCAGCAACACCAGCTATTCCTAACGCATTCTGCAACGGCGTAGGGTTAGGTGTTACCATAGATTGATATTGTCCCGGTGCACCAGATGCAATACTTGCTACACCTGTTTGTTGATAACCTAATCTTTCATAAGGTTCGTAAGCTCTTAATCTATTTTGCTCTTTTGTAGCATCTAGTTGAGCTTGTGCTTGTGCTTGTTGAATCGCGCCCGCTGATCCTAAAGTACTAATGTCTTGACCAAATAATCCTGGAACTTGTGCAGCTAATCCTTGTTGGTTTTGAGAAAGAGCTTGTTGTGCTTGTCCTAAATTTAGTTGTTGACCAAATGCTTGATTAGCTAATTGATTAGCTTGTGTAAATCCTTGTTGTAATAATCCTGATTGTAACAATGCTCTGTTCATGTCAGATTTGTTTTGATAGTTTGCTCTCATCACACCTTCACGTCCACCACCTAAATTACCAGACATCGCTGCTTGTTGACCTATACCTGCTAAACCAGCTGCTGCTTGTTGATCGTATTCTGCAAGTGTTGCATCAATTACATCTTGTTGATACGGAGACATAAAAGGTTGGTAAGCTCCTACTCCTGATAAACCTCCTGCTGTACCAAGTGCTCCTGCTGCTGCAGTATCATAGGCTCCTGCTTGTGTAATGTAAGGTTGAAATGCACCGATACCTTGGCCTTGTGTTGTAGCCATTTTGTATGCATCAAGTTGCGCTTGGTCTTGAGCAGCAACTTTAGGTGCAAACTTATCGGTAGCTAATGGTGCAGCAGTTAACGCCGTTAACTGTGTTCCTAAATCTCGTTGTAGATCTTCTACGTATTGTGGTGGGAGTGCTTGTGTTTGTTGTACAGCCATTATATTACCTCGCTTAATCTTTCCGATGTTTCAAACATCTGTTGTGCGCCAGCCATACCCTGTGACTCGTCAGATACTTGTCCACCTTGTTCTAAATGTTTCATCATGTTCTCCATAACTTCTGCGCCTTTATCTATATCTCCACCACCTGCGTTTCTAACAGCATCTGCGGTAAATACAAACTCATTTACACTTAATCTTGCAGGCACATCGTCTGCTTTTTCTGCTTTTCCAATAGGTACAAATCCACCTTCAGCTCTATAATCTTTTTCCATACCACCAAGGTCCATTAATCCACCTTCGGCTTTACCAATTCTACCACCCATAGCAAAATCTTTAGTATCCATTCTACCTAAATAAGGATATTTAATTCTTAATGCCGCTAATTTATCTCCTGATGGATCTTGAAATGCTTCTATAACTTCTGCTCTAATAGCTTCTACATCCATACCTTCACCACGGTCCATTATTTTATCTGTGACATCGTCAGGATTTCCTAGTAATGCTGTTGCGGTAGCAAATATTCCTCCAGCACCTATTGCTTTTTTAATATTAAAACTTTCTCCTAAAGGATTAAGTTCAGCTAAAGATGTTGGAACGTATTCCATAATTTTAGATTTTAAATTTGCTAATGGGGAATCTTGAGAGGCTAATTTAACATTTTCTAATGCTTTATCTGTCAACACAGCTTGTGCATCTAAGTCACCTGAAACAGAATATAAATCTTTTGCTTTTCCAAAAGTTTTTCCTGTTTCACCAGATAGTGAAAAATTTTCATTAAATGTAGATGGTGTATATGTTCCATCACTTGATTTTATTGGAACACTTGCTTTATCTTTAAATAAATTTTTTATACCACCTGATCCTGTAGGTTTGCTAAAATATTTACTAAAAGTACCTGAACCAGTAGTGCCTGGAGTAAACGCAGTTTTTCCAAAAGGATTAATACCTTTTTGAAAATCTGCTCCACCTAAATATCTAGCACCTTGACCCATAGCATAATTCATTAACCCTGATTTAAGTGATGAACCTATTCTACCTGTTTGATCAAAGCTACCTATACCTGACATTGCTCCTGCAAGTAGCGGGTTAAACGGTGCAACGAATGGTGCAGCTTTAACTGCAATCTTTGCTACTTCATTAGGTATTATTTTTCTAACTGTCTTTTTTAAAAAACTTCCAAGACCATATCTACGTCTACCATCCATACCCATGATACCACCATACGCTGCCATCTGTCTGTCAGGTAAAACTGGTCCTGTAGGCTTAGGTGCAAACGGGTTAACTGGTTTTGTTGGATCTTGCGGTAACGGTTGACCACCTGACATTTGTCCTTCTGCAAGAACCATTTGTTTAAATTCTTCTAGTGTCATGGGTGTAGCTTCAGGTCTAATTTCTAATAAATCAAATACGTATTTTTCATATTCTTCTTGTAATATAGCATCAGCCATCATTTGCTGTTCTTCTTGTGGAGATTTAGGACCTTCATTACCACTATACTTTATAGATGGTGCGTTAGTCGTCAATTCTTCTGAAATTTGTATATCTGTTATTGCCATGGTTTTGTCAGTTTACTTTGTTTTTCCTATTAAATCAAGAGGCGGCATGATAACTGTCACATCTCTTTGCACGTCTTCTTCAGGTATATTAGCAGCCTTTAAGGCTTCTTCAGTCTTATAAATCTCACCTGTTTTTTTGTTTTTAATAGTCGTTATTATCTTATCTGGTGTTAGCTCTATCATTATGTTGTTACCTCTTTCTTAATGTTTAGATAGCTAATAGCTATATCAAACGAGTCTGTTGTGCTTGATTGTATTGTAAAGGTTTTACCACCTTCTACTATTAGCGGTTGTGTTAATAATTCTTTTGTTTGATTAGCTGTTAATGGTACTGATTTAATAGCTGTAATACTATTATTTGTAATAGTAACAACTGGTGTGCCAGCTGATGTAGCTAAAATAGATTTAATAACAATAGTTTCATTGACTGCCGGAATACCGGACCCTAATGGTGTAAGTGCACTACCTGTCGTACTATTATCTATACCTACAAATTTATATTGGTTTACTACTGCCATTAATCTAAAAAGAAACTTCTAGCTTCTATCTCCTGTTTTAACTCTTCTTGAAACGTTGTGTTTAATTTCTCTAACACCGCATCTAAATCTCTAACTAAAGACTGTGCTACATCTTCTTCATACTCTGAGCTTGCTCTAGTTAATGTTTGTACTATCTTTGCCATTATGTATATATATTTTTAGCTCGTTCTTTTTGTAAATTTCTTAATTCTGCCACACTATTAACTCCTGCAGCTTCAGGGTTTAATGTGCTGTCTTCTCCTAAATATCTTAAAAGTAAATCTTCACCAGGCACATTATCATCAACTGTTTCATTAATAGTTTCAACAATATTTTGTGTATAATTATTATCACCGCCTTGTGGAATGGTTGTTATACCCTTTTTATCACCACCAGGATAACCAGGAATTACCATCATAACTTCTCCTGTAACAGGGTCTATGACTTCTCCAGTAAGTTCATTAATTTTATTTCCGTAAATATCATAATCACCTTGTTGTGTTGGTGTGCCTACGCCTTCTGGAAACCTGTCTGTATACAGACCTAACTTATTATATTTAGACATGTCATCATACATGCTAGGTTTTTTAGAACTTCCAAATATATTACTTAAAACACCTAGTATACCAATCGGAGGCATAGCAGATCTCATTTCTGTAAAATTTGTTTTGTCTGTATAATATCCGGGACCATCAGGACCACCCATATTTACATTATAATTTTTCATAGGATCTCCAAAAGCAGGAAGTCCTTTTATTCCTCTATAACCTGGTGCACCTCTACTAAATAAGTTTCCAAAAAAAGTTGGTGTGCCATAAGATTTGTAAGCAGAACCTACATAAGTATCTTTATAAGTTCCATCATCTTGTAAAACTTTCATGTATTCAGGAAGATCAGAATATTGTTTTGTTCGTGGTCCTGTTTCAACTGTTTGACCTTTAGCAAGATTACCTGTCATCATTTTATAATGATCTGTAGTTTTATAATCTTGGCCACCGCCACCACTTGATCCTGGAGGACCGCCACCTTGTTGACCACCACCCGTGTTAGTATCACCTGGACCACCCCATCCACCAAGATCACCTTGTAAACTTTGTATACCAGATGGTCCTTTGTTTGGTGTTCCTTTTAATGATCCATAAATATTAGCTTTAATTAACATTTCTTTTTCTTTTGGTGTTATGTATGCTAATTCAGCTACTACGTGATCTGGATCTGATAACCATTTTTTAGGAGCAGTGACCATTTCTTGTTTACCTAAATAGTTTGGTCCGCCACCTTGATTAACAGGTTTAATTTTTTTCTTTTCTGCCGCTGTTAATCTTTTATCTATCATTATCTTCTTCCTCCAGTTTGTATATCTAACCTAAAAGTGCCTAATTTCCAACTTGTATCTACTGCAGTATTAGATATTGTAAGAGCTATAGCTCTACCTCTAGCACGTGTATCTACTTTATCTGTTGTAGAAGATACGGTAAAAGGACCAAGTGATGAACTAGCTGCAGCGTCGTTTGGATAATTTCTTAAATCTAATTGTACAATAGCGTCTCCTTGTTGTGATATAAAGTCTGGTATGATTCTACTAACTCTCATAATGTTTTCTCCATCACCTCTAAGATCACCTAAGTTAGTTGCAGCTCCTCTAATAACTTTTTGTGTAATATCATAATCACCAGAAGTAATGCTTGCTGGAATTGCTGTAGTTACCCCTAGTCTAACTTGATTAACTCCTGTTTCATGTTCATAATAATATGAAATTCCATCTGTGTTTCCTGTAACATCAAACGAACTATCTGTACTTGCATCATACTGTGTTCCATGTGGTAATCCAAAAACAGAAGAATCTTGCCAAGTAGTTCTAATAAATAATGCGCTGTCATTAACAAACCAAATAGGACGTTTAGCAGTTGAATCTAAATAACTGTATGTAACTGATTGAGTATTTACATTTGAATTAGATTCCGGATAAAACCATGTTACTTCTCCAAACAAGTTATTGATACCTGCATAAACAAATTGATTAGATGTTGTATTAATATTATCATAAACATAATCTTCTACTAAACAATCCATAGATTCTAACTTACCAGTGTATCTAAAGAAACCATTATCAGACATCCAATAAGCAGCACCATCTACTTCAACTGCTGCATTCATACCAATCAATCCACAGTTAGTACCCACCTGTTCAAAAGCAAATGTAAATGGCTGACCAACAAATCTCATAGTAAATAAAGCTGTATCAGTCCAAACATAAATTGCATTTCTACCAAGTTTAGCACCCATGATCCGTGATCCGGCGGCCAGTCTTTGTGTACCAGCAGTGTTGGTAGCTGTAGGTGTGTAATCGTTAATATTTTCTTGAGAAGAAAATCTTATAAACATATCGTCTTGTGTGTCTTTATTACCAATAGTTGTTTCTGTACCAAAAAATACTAAGTGACGATCAGGTGTAGAGACTAACATATCACGTGACGCTGTTGGTGCACCTGATATAATAGTTGCTCGTGTATTTGTAGCATTTGTTGCATCAGCATCCCATTCAAAACACTCTCCATTAAAAATTAAAGCAATAAGAGTGCTACCTAAATTATCTAAAGACCACATACCGGGTTCAGCAACAGTGTCTGTGTCAGCAGATGTTTGACCCCAACCAGAAAAACTACTGTAATCTGTAACTGTAGCACCACTACTATGAGCAGCTCTAGTTGTTCCTCTGACAGCTCTTGTAATTCCAGTTAAATTATTTCCTGATACACCGGTATAAGAAATTTCTTCAGTGCCTACTTGAATAAAATTTGTTCCTGTTGTTGGAAAACCAATCGTGGATGTTAGTGTAATACTAGTTCCAGTTCCACCAGTACCATTAGCGTCATTATTCAATAACCCATTTAAAGTTGTTGTTTGAGGAGAGGTTGAGGTTCCTCCATATTGAGATATACCCCACCCAAAAACCCCAACTTGTTCAGCTGGTCCTACATGATAGTATTGAAAATAAGTTATACCTCCTGATGTAGTTGCTCCCGATCCTGATTCATTACTGGGCATTGTAATAGTTATGGTTGTTGAAGATGGTACACTTGTTACCATAAATTTTTTATCACAAAAATCTACAGCAGCAAAATTAGAATTAGTAATAGCACTAAATGTACTTGTTTCTCCAAATAATATAATATCACCTTCTTCAAAATTATGTGCACCACTAAATGTAAGTGTTACGGTGGGTGATCCGTTAGTTGTGCTAAATGCATTTGTAATAGCTGTTCCCAATGGATTAGTTAAAGGATGAATATCATAATACACTTGTCCTGAATAAGCATATAATATTCTATTTGTTCCAATAATAGCATATTTAATACCATCTTTATTAACCATATGATGCAACTGTCTAGCAGCACCTGTTAATTTACTTTCACCTAACTGACTCCAACCACCTATTTTTTCTGGAGTACCATATCTAAAACGTACGTTTGTACCGCCTGTCCACTGTGACTCAGCACCAGTAGATGTAACTTGTTTATTGAATCCTGGTAAAAATCCTAATTTTTGTAACATATAAAAACCTTTGAAATATTTAATTTATGTTATATATTAAATATATATAGAATGAAAGTCTCCATATAATGATAGAAACATACAGCAATATATTACCAAAAGCGGTTAATAAATTAATATTAGAAGAACTCTGCAACTCTTGTAGGTGGAGGTTGGCTTTTGATAAAGGTCCCAGAGATATATATGTATCAATGTTATTAAACAAGGTAGATAAAGATTTTGGATGGAACATGAGAAGTTACCATCGTACAGAACATTTTGATGAAAATGTAAAACTTAATACCTGGGCTCAAGTTATTTTTTATCATGTAATTGAGACTAGCAAGAAATTTATAAACCCAATACCTATTCGATTTAACTGGAATTACTACAACAAATCCTCTACAGGTAATTTTCACACTGATTCTGAAAACCCTAATTCTTATTCTATTTTGTATAGTATTCACGATACTGACGGAGGCGTACAAGTAGCAGATTCTTTTTACAAAGATGTAGAAGGTGAGGCAAAATTATTTCCTAGTTCTGTTGAACACAAAGGAGTTGGTCCCACAAACAGTGTTTTAAGATTTAATTTAAATATTGTTTTTAAATGTGATGCAGTAATAAAATGATTAAAATAAAACATACAGATAAACTTTCAAATAATGCTTCATCTCTTTTTGTAAGTTACACAAGAGGAGTTCAGATTAGTTGTGGAAATTATCCTTACGTAGAGGATTTAAATAATTTTATAATAACTATAAAAAATTCTTTATTAGAAAGTGAGTATTGTGCAACCAATGTTTTAGGTGGCAAAACATCTTGGACATTGTTTAATGAAGATCCGTTATTTTTAAAATTTTTAACTTGGTTTGTTAATAAGCATCAATCTAGTAATCCTTGGTTACAATTCTTTTCTGAAAGAAGACACATACAAAACTCTTGGGGAAATGAACTTAAAAAAGGACATTGGGTTAATATTCATGAACACAATGAACACCACGGTATACTGTATCTTACAGAAGGATCTCCTTTAATCTTACCAGAATTAGATGTTGAGATTACTCCTCAACCAGGTGATTATTATTTTTTTCCTCCCCTTATAAAACATTACGTTGATGTTATTCAAGAAGATGGACCTCCTAGATACTGTGTAGTTTTTAATCTAGTGGAAAAACAAAATTGGGCTAAAAGACAAGAGATAAATAAATTAAACGGAGACTTTGTAAAATAATATGGACATAAGAGATGCTATAATTCAATTGGATAATTTGTTTAATAAAGATTTAGGTAATAGAATAATTAATTATATTAATGATGCTGAATTAAGACGTATGGGTGTAGGTAAAAAAGTAGGTCATGTAGAAAAAAATACTAGAAATGTTAAGGGTAGAACATTGATGAATGATGAGAGTGTGAAAAAAAATATGAGCGATTTTGTTTTCTTGCAAGCAATTAATGATGAAATATTTAAAGCATTGCCAAATTATTTATTAAAATTTCCAAACATAAATATAGAAAAATTAATTCAAACAGATTTATTAAAATACCCTGTTGGTGGAAAATATGAAGTTCATTTTGATTCTTTCTTATACGCCCCTAGACATTTAAGTTGTATAATAAATTTAAACGATGATTATGAAGGTGGTGAGTTATGTTTTTACGATGGGTCATATAAAGAAGTAATTTTAAAATGTGATTTAAAAAAGAATAGTATGATATTTTTTCCAAGTAATTTTGTATACCCACATAAAATTAATCCAATTACCAAAGGACATAGATATAGTATAGTTTCATGGCTAGCATAAAAGATAAAAAATATATTTTAATTCCTAATTTCTTTTCTAAAAAAGAATTAGAAATACTACAACCTTATTGTAAAAATAGAGTAAGTGGAGGTATGAGTTTTGATAAACAATCACCTTTTGCTCCTGCATATTATAAAGACCCTTTAATGGATTCTTTTTTAAATTTAAAAAAACCTTTAACAGAAAAAATATCTAAATTAAAATTACATGCAACATATGCATATTGGAGATACTATATACATGGATCTATTTTAAAAGATCATAAGGACAGACCTTCTTGTGAGATAAGTATAAGTGCATGTATAAATAATTGTGGTACTAAATGGCCCATACATTTTGAAAAAAATTGGATAGATATGAAAATTGGAGATGCTGTTATGTATCTTGGCTGTGAAATATCACATGGAAGAAAACCTTTTAGAGGGATAGAGAATGCACAAGTGTTTTTTCATTATGTTGATAAAAACGGTCCTTATAAAGATTATAAAGGAGACACTAGAAAATGACTGAACTAACAACAGGTCTTTGGACTATAATAAAAAATAACAAGGGATCTATATTAAGAACTATAGTTTATACCATAGGTCACTTTGCAATCGCAATAATATGCTTAATGTTAATAGCAGATGTAACTTTTTTAATAGCACTAACAGATGCTATTGTTGAGCCATTAGCTAATTCTGTTTGGTATTTTATATTAGATAAATGGTGGACAAGTAAAAGATGAAAAAGAAAAAATTATTAAAAAGAGTACAAGATATAAAAGATTTTATTGGAATCTATGATGGCTATATTGATGAAAAACTTTGTAAAGAAATATTAAATCTTTTTAAAAGAGAAGATAGTTTTAATAGAGTTTTTAATAGACAAACTTATCACGCTGTAAATAAAAACCAAGTAAGTGATAAATCTGCAAATATTTGGAGAGATAACATTCATGCTTTTAGACCAGAAGAAGTTGAGTTTATAACTATTAATTTAAGACAAGCTTTAGATCATTATTTAGAAGAAACAAATATATTAGAATATTATAAACCTTTTAAAAGTGTTGATTTTACCTCTATCAAAATACAAAAAACATCGCCTGGTCAAGGATACCATGTATTTCATGTTGAAAGAAAACCAAATGATTCTGTATCCGATGCTAGAATGTTAGCTTTTACAATTTATTTAAATGACGTTAAGGGTGGAGAGACAGAATTTTTATTTCAAAATAGAAGAGTAGTTCCTAAAACAGGAAGGATTGCTATATGGCCTGCAAACTTTCCGTATGTTCACAGAGGAAATCCACCTTTAGATAAAGACAAATATATAGTTACTTCTTGGATGTTATTAAATTAAGCTGATGTATAGCTTGTAGGTCTTGCACCTATTCTTGCAATTTTTTCTGCTTCAGTTTCTTGTCTGACACCACCTTCTGCACTTTCATCTGCTACATCATAGTCATTATTATCATCCCATGCTGCTTGTAGATTAATAAGATGTTGTGCATCAAATCTATTTATAAACTCTGTTCTAAAATCACCTAACACACCAGCATCGTATGCTCCATTAGGTTCATTAGTTTTATATTCTACTTGATCATTATCTACATCATCGTCTGTAAATTGAATTGCATGAATATTATCGAATTTTGCTTGTGACCAAAAAGAGTCATCTTCTATGTATACAACACCAGGATTTGCAAAAGAAAAATCCTCTGTTTTTTTTAAAATCTGTTTATCTACTGGTACTACTGTCCACATTCCGTGTTTTGACATTTTTTCTCCTTATGTTTTTATAATATATATCAGAGTTAAGTATGGTTGTAAAACAGAATTTGCAGCTCCTGAAAAGCTACAAGAAGCTGAGTGACTGTGTGAGCCTCCACCACCAGCAGGAGGTGAAGCAGTCTCTGATCTATCAAATTGAGCACTAGGATTTCCAGCACCCTTACCTGTATTATAACTGTGAGAGTGAACAGGCATCTCTCCACCAAGAACAGAATGATTACCCGATCCTCCACCTACGTTTCCAGTAGATGCTACGGTATTTGCTCCCCCTGTAGAAGTTAAACTTTTTGACGGTGAATTAGACACACAACATTTATCTGTTAAGTTTGGTAAATTAAAAGTAGAAGATCCATCACCAACTCCATAGTCCGTGCCTATAACAGCAAATAAACCTGAGTAAGTTGATCTTGATACAGCAGCTCCATCACATTCTAAAAACCCAGTAGGAATACTAGTATCACTCCAAGGTACAATAATACCAGTATTAACCCCTTGAATACCTGTAAGGTTTGCTCCTGAAAAATCATATTTTGTTGCTTCGTAATTTGCCATTTTTCTCCTAATTCTTAATAATATATTTTATTGTTAAATAAGGTTGTAATACAGAACTAGCAGTTCCGCTAAAAGTTAATGCTGATGGGTGATCATGTCCTTGACCTGCTCCATCATCTCCACTTGTTACAGGGTTATTTGGTGCTCCAGTAATTGATCCAGACATAAATCCACTATTACCATTTCGTCCATAAGTAACTGCAGTATTTCCAGGACTTGGGTGAGAGTGAGATGCAATTGTTGGAACTGATAAGGTAGTATTACCTACAGTCCCTGATACGTTTCCTGAAGCTGACACTGTATTTGCTCCACCAGTTGAAGCAAGAGCTTTTCCAGGAGATCTTCCCAAAACTAATTTATCTGCTAAATTAGGTAAATTAAAAGTAGAAGATCCATCACCTGCACCGTATGTAGTTCCTACAACTCCAAACAAAACTGAATAAGTTGATCTTGAAACAGCTGCACCATCACATTCCAAAAAACCAGTTGGTAAAGAAGCATCCGACCAAGGTACAATTAAACCTGTATTTACACCTTGAATACCTGTTAAATCACCCCCATCAAAATTATATCTAGTTGCTTCGTAATTTGCCATAATATTTTCCTACGTCTTAATGACATACATTAATGCCATATATGGTTGAAGTACAGAGTTAGTTCCACCTGAAAAACTCAAAGATGTTAAAGGGTGATTATGTCCACCTCCACCACCAGTGTTATTTGTATTAAATGTTGTAGTTGGATTTCTACAAGCTGATTGTCCCATACCCATAGTATTTTGAATACCAACTGCTTGACTTCCAAAAGAACTTGGGTGAGTGTGGTTTGGTAATTCTGGAGTAGTAAGAGTGTGGTTTGCTAAATTTCCAGATACAGTTCCAGTTTGAGCCACAGTATCTGCTCCACCAGTAGATGCCAAAGACTTTCCTGGTGATTTACTTACAACAACTGAATTTTGCAAATTTGGTAAATTAAAAGTAGATGCTCCATCACCACTTCCATAAGTAGTTCCTACCACTGCGAATAAATCTGAGTATGTTGATCTTGAAATTGCAGAACCAGTGCATTCTAAAAAACCTGTTGGTGCAGATGTTGTTGTCCACGGTATTATAATACCTGTGTTAACACCCTCAACATCGATAAGATTAGATCCGTCGAAATCGTACCTAGTAGCTTCGTAATTAGCCATGGCCTATTTCTCCCTATATGTCCAACCGGTACTTGCGTCTCCTGAAAAAACTAATGAAAAACCAGCGCCTTGTGTATTAACTACTAGGTCGGCTGCTGCATTAGCTATATTAGAACCATTTCTTCCAACAGTTAATGCGTTGGTATTGAAATCGTATCCTTGATCTATGAATGAAACTTCATCTCCTGCTGAAGGTGATGCAGGTAGAGTTATTGTAACTGCTCCACCATTTGTATTTACTAAAAGTTGATCACCAGATGATGCTGTGTATGCTCCTGTTTTAACAGCCCATGTTGCTGCGGGAGCTGCAAAAGAAGCTTCAAAAACTCCAGTGTTTGTTGAAACACCATCTACATAAATAAATTTATATCCTTTATCATCATCTGCAAAAGTAACTGTTGCACCTGAACCAGATACAGCTTTTAACTGAACTGTGTGTGCACCTGAAGTGCCGTTTTTAATTACGTAAAAATTTTCTGTTTCTAAAGGAAAAGTTATAACTCTGTTTCCAGTTATTGTTCCTGAAAATTCTATGACTCTTTGTTGAGCAGTACCTGTTAAAGCACCGTCATCTATTGTTAATGCTTGAGTTCCTGCACTACCTGCAATAGATAAACTTAAAACACCACCTGTTAATTGTTCTATAAGACTTAAATTTGCGTTAGTTTTTGTTCCCCAAGTACCAGCGTTTTCGCCGGTTGCCATTAATTCGATACCAAGATCAGTGAATGTTGATGCCATAATTTTTTCTCCTAATTGTTTTATTTATATTTTGTATTTACTTTTAAGTCAAACATTAGTTTGGAGTATTTATTGTATATCCTGTACTTGTTTTAGGTGTTTTTATTGTATATCCCGTACTAGTTTTAGGTGACAATTTTCCATAATATTTAAGAATTAATCCATCCGTATTAAGACTTGTAGTAGCTGTTTGACCTAACCCATTTAAACTAGCTATAGTTAATTGAGTTGTAGTTAAAGTTCCTAAAGTTGTAGAAGCTGATTGACCTGCTAACAATGCAGGGGTTATATTATCTATTGTTAAAGAACCTAAAGCTGTAGAGGCTGATTGACCCACTATATCAATAACAGGGTTAGATGAAATTGTAATATCACCAACAGCTGTTTGAGATGATAAACCTGTAAGACCCATTACGTCCGCAGGTAATATACTTCCTACTGCACTTGTAGCAGAAAGAGCAGGTAAACCTATTGAATGATCGTCTACAGATAAAAGTCCTACAGTGCTTTGTAAACTAAATGCAGGTAGAACTGCAGTAAAATCTGATTTAGCAATTAATGAACCAACAGTTGTTTGAGCACTTAAACCAGTTATTCCAAAAGCCATGTCATCAGGAGTTAAAGCTCCAACAGAAGATGTTGCGGATAATCCTGTTAAATTAAATACTGCAGACTCAACAGTACCCCAACCATTTTCACCCCAATCTAAAGTACCCCAACCAGGTCTTACTTCTACAAACTCAGTAGGTACGTTTAAAGATGTTGTTGCTACAAGACTAGGTAGCGATGCAACAGGGTTATTACTTTCACCCCAAGGCTCTTCACCCCATGTTGTTCTACCCCAACCTTGTAGAGGAAATGCACTTAATTCACCTATACTAGATGTAGCTGATAAACCTGTTAATGTAACAAGATTACCGGACTCACCCCATGTTTCAATACCCCAACCATCTTGGCCCCATCCAGTTTCATTAAAAGCTGAAACACTTCCGACTGTTGATGTAGTTGATAAACCAGTTATAGGAACTGGAACTTCAGTTTGAAGACCGTAACTATTTTGACCCCAGGTGGTTCCGGTTTGGTTCCAAGTGTTAGCCATAAGGACTTACTCCCTATGCTATCTGAACGATTGCGTTACCTGCAGTTTGAGCTGGGAATTGAACTGTGAATGTTCCACTTGTTACAGTTTTGTCTGCACCAAAATTAACAACACATACTGATCTGTTTGTTGTAAATCCTGTTATTGCAGTTGTATTATAAATTAAACAACCTCTTGCTGTAAATGAAGCTGAAGTAAAACTAACATCATTAAATTTTACACATGCTGTGTCTGTAGATAAAACTGGATCAGCCGATGATGTTAAAGCTGTTCCACCTGCAGTATAACCAGTATTACTAGCGCCACCATCAGTTTGACTTTGACTAACCTCAAGTGTGTTAGTTGGAACTGCATTAGCAGATGTAGGAGCTGTATAAACAGTTGTTGATTTACTAAGTGAAGCTGAGTCGCTTGAAAATAAAGCTAATTTAAATGCGTTACCTGTTGGTGCACCACTAGCATCATTAAAGTTGTGACCACCTTGTAAAATTTCTACTTTGAACGAATTACATATTGCCGATGTTATTGTCATAATTTTTTTCTCCTAATTACTGAGGCGCTGACTCGATTGGAATTCTAATTGTACCATCCGTGTAATCGTCTCGTCTTCTTCTTCCAATTTGCATTGCTGCAAACTTTTGTAGTTCAGTTTTATATCTATTTTCATATAGTGTCAACATATCTGTTGGACCTTTTAAAAACAAAAAAGCTTCTGCTAAACATGCATATAATAAGCCTTGTGGAAAGTAGTTACTTATATAAGTTCCGCCTGTATTAGTTTCTAAACCAGTTGGCATGGCGTTGTAGTGAATAATATATTTATAATTAGCGTTTGGTGTAGGAGCTATGTAAATTGCTCCTGAAGTAGCTGTGCTAGTTCCTGTAGTTGCACCACCAAACATAGAATAATACTTAGGAAGACCAGTCACATCTTGACCTGTTGCTCCTCCAGAAGTACCTGTTAAATTACCAACATACTCAGATATAAAAGTTTGATCACGTCTTTCTAACCACTGACCTTGGCCATTAGTATTTGCAGTAGAGTCATATACTTCTATACCTCTAACAAATAATAAACCAGTAGGCATTGTAATAGAATTAAAATCTGTAGCAAATTGTGCTTCTGCTTGAAGTCTATCTGAATCCATAGGACAATCTAGATTAATTCTGTGTTCAGCATTACGAAGAAATCCATTTATAACAGCAGCAGTAAATACATTAGCATCTACTTCTGTGTAATTTCTAATATCCGTTGTTAAATCTGAATAACTATATGCCATAATTAAGCTCTATCATTTACGGGTCCAATTGTACACTGAAAACCGCCTCCTGTTGCTGTGCTACCAGCATTAGATACTAAAGGAACTGTTATAGAATTAAATTGTTGTTCTGTTGCTTGTGTTCCATTTGGTAATGTAGGACCAACTTCTACAGTAGTTGCAATTGCTGTTGCTAAATATGATCCAAAAACTTTTGCTCCGTTTGCGTGAGTTGTTGCTGTAGTATTAGGTGGAGTTACTCCTCTAAATGGAGAAGCTGTTCCTCTTGTTAATCCAGATAAAACTCCGGTAACTGTATTGTTCCCTGTATATTGAATAGTTTCATTAATATATTGTCCAAAAGTAGGATTGTTTTGTGTTGCACCACCAACAGATATAGTTGCATTTTGATCTACTTTTTCTATTACAATAAAACCAGCATTTGGAAATGCTGCAGAACTAGTTAACGTTAAAGTGTTAACTGTATCATTAATTGCACCATTCAAAGTTGTTTCTAATTCTAGAGTTGCAATTGCAACACCTCCTACTATTTCTTTGACAGATTGAAATCTAACATAAGATGTTCCTTCATTAATTTGATTAGAAGGATAAGACACGCTTAAAGTTTGAGATCCACCTGTTGTAGTAAATGGATTGTTAGGTAAAATATCTTGTACTGGAAACTCAACTCTTGCTGGTCTTGCATGCATTAAACCTTGTGGGTCTGCACCTACTGGGTGTGGCTCTAATTGTGGTTGTTTAGGTTCAAATTCAGAAACATGCACCCATGCACCAGTCCACTCTTTTACCATTTCTCTATATGGAAATGCTGCACCTGATCTATCAGATATTGCTAATGCTCTACTACCTTTTGCGAATCTAGCCATTATACATTTGGATAGTATGTTTTCGGAGTAATGTATGTGCTAGCTGGAGAACCATCTTCTGATAATGCTCTTGCTAATTCATCCTCGTACAACAACTTCATCTCCTGTGTTCTTTGTGGTGCAAATTTCATAGATAAGTAATATGACAATCCTGAAACCATACATGGTACAAATCTAAAAGGTGCATCACCTGAGTTAGTATATGCTCCTGCATCTTGAATTCTTTTTACATAATAAACATTTAAAAAATTTGATGCAGCAGTTGAATTAGGTAAAGGATAAATTGTTATTGTAACTTTATCAATAAATCTTTGTACCCAAAATTGTGAAGGCGTTCCATTAGATGCTTTGTTAGCTGTTGCTGAATAAGCATCTCTTGCAACTTTTGTTAATCCTGTATCTGATTGATTTGTTGTATTATAATTTTGTCTATATGTAACATTTAAAATATCTGAAATACCATAAACGTTTGCTGTTGGAACAGTTGTAGCTTGTGGTGGTTCTCCACCTCCAGGCACATCTGTAGAATTTCTGTAAAAAGTATATACACCCGATCCTTCAGCTGTAGCATCAATATTAGTTGTTGAGCCTGCTACTAAATTAACGTTTGTGTTTCCTACTTCCCAAAAATGTATTCCTCTATTTCCCCATTCTTGAAAAAGAATATTTAAAGATCGTCTTGCAGTTTTTATTTGATGACCTGCGGTACCTACTAAACCTAAACGCTCGTATGCATCTGCAATAATTTCATCAATTGAAAAGTCCTGGTCAAAACTGTAGGACTGTGAAGTAGTATTCGCCATTGGCTACCTACCCGTCAAAATATACTGTTAAACTTACAAAACTATTAGTTGGTAGATTTACAGTTAAACCCTCATTAGCCAGTATTCCTCCATGTGCTGAAGCTGGATTAATTAAAGTTTGAGCTGCCACAGGATTTTGTACAGCAAACAATTCATTTCCTCTTGATTGACCACCATTAAAAAATGTAGTGACTGTATTAGCTGTAGCTGCAGTTGTACCAAATAATTCTCTTAATCTAGTTCTGCCAGCAAATATTGATTGTTCAGATCCTCCAGATCCTGCTGCGTTTCCTGCTCTAACTGCTGTAGTAGTTCCACCACTGACAGCTATTTGAGTTACAGTATTATATTTTAATGTGCTTGTAACTGTAGCTGCTCCGTTAGGTCCATTAAGAGCTTCTGAAGCACTTATACCTAAAGCATTTGTTCCAGTTATTGTAAAAGTAACACCAGTTAAATTAGTTCCACCATCTCCAGTTATTGTAACAAATAATCCTACTCCTGCGTCAGCAAAACTAGATGCTGTTCCAGCTAAAGTTAAATCACCTGCTCCACCTGGTGTTTGTGCAGCCGCAATAGAATCATCATCCGCTGATGTTGTAATAGGGACTAATGTTTTACTTTTAGGACTTACTATACTTGTTCCCATAATTTTTTCTCCTTAAAATTTGTGTGGGCCTAAGCCCACACTAAATTAATTATTACGCGATAGTCATTACCGGTGTACTTAAACAATCTGCTTTCCAAGTAGAGTTTGTTCCATCGTCAGTTAAACAAGTAAGAGAGAGTCTAGCTCCTGCTACTGTT
>VTLG01007101.1_pt1 | contig 23319 bp, 15 predicted proteins | sample 4694571 | NCBI WGS metagenome assembly VTLG01 (sample SAMN12604809, study PRJNA352737) | marine metagenome | biome: ENVO:00000447; feature: ENVO:00000209|ENVO:00000569|ENVO:01000036; material: ENVO:00002151; isolation source: viral sequences binned using virsorter ...
GCGGGCAATCCTCGATCTTCTTGGCGGGCGGTGGGTCTGCTGCTGGGATTTCTGGTTGTGGATATCTTTGTGGCTCGGCGTCCTGTGTATATAAAAGTTCCTCTGGCGTGTAGTCCATTGCGTCATAGCTTGGATACTGCGCTTGGCAGAGGACAACATTCCCATCTGGATCATTATTAACTAATGCACTATTCTCGCGATTACTCTTTCTAGTTACAACACATCCAGGCATATCAATAATCGGGAACCCTAAGTTCACCGTTACTGGGGCTGGAACTCTAAGAGCTTGAGGTGGTTGTATCTTCCATAAAGGAACAGGTTCTATCTTCTGTACATTTATCTTTGGTATTTCGCTCACGATGATATAACCCGTAGCGAGTTTGTTGTCGCCTTAATTCCACGCAATGAGGACATTGGCATGGTGGCTCAGCCATTTAAAAAGGTAATTTTCCTTTATTTGGATTTGCAGTAGGTAGGGCAGGACTCGATAGCCCAGGTAGTTTTATAGATTTTGTTACTTGTTCTACAGCCTTTTGCATTAAGGCATCCTTGTTCCCTTGGAACCAGAAGTACCCATACGCCCCGCCACCAACAATAGCTATGACACCTACGCCACTAGCAATTGCAATTCCATCAATGATTTTTCTCATGACTTTGGATACTTATCTTTGATTTCTTTGATCTTAGTTTTCCAAGCATCTACGCCTGAATGGTATATCAAATCGAATTGATCGGCATAGCTGGGATATTCATTTTCCCTATTTCTTTTATATTGTTCATCATCCCATAATGCTCTTAATCTAGTAACTTCAGCATCTATTTCTGATTTAGTTGGTTGAGTGATACTTGGAGAATGCCATGCTGTAATAGCACCTGCATCATTATCATAGGCAAATTCCGCACCAGGTTTCAATGAGGCTATAGCAGTACCTCCATCAACAAATCTTCTCTCTGGAATTCCTGTGACTATACTCATGCGTCATACTCCTGAATTACTAAACTAGTGTAGCCACTTGGATTAAATCTCATTTGGTGGCTTGCATATAATAGTTTTGCATAGATTGTGTATTTTATATCGTCTGTTGTATTAAGGGTAGCGGTGGGGTCAAAAATAGTTGCAGCAAAATGGTGAGAATCATATACGGTGATTACTGGACAATAGTCATAAGTAACTTGATGGTACAAAGTATCTGTACCAGATCCTATTTGTTTATATATACCTACTTGTACCTGTGGACCCCAACTTCCACCATTAGGGTTCTGAGAATAATGACCAGCACACATAAATAGCATCTTACTCCCTGTCTTTGAAGGAGTTATAGTTTGGGACATATTTGTAGTAACGAAAGAGGTACTTGATATAACAGTATTATTGTTACTTGAATTACCTACCATTTGAAGTAGTTTTCCTCCACCTGCCTCTGCCCACGTCAGTCCACCTGTATTACCAGATTGAGCTGAAAGAAAGTATCCATTAGTTGGTGAGTTAGATACTTTTAAGTTGTCTTCATCTACAACATTAGAAGCAATAACTGTAGCTCCGTCTCCAGTAGATGTAACTTCACCACTATGGTTAGGGTGCGTATAGTTATTACTTGCTGGTAATGTTTCAAAAGCTGGAGGGGAGCCAGCTCCTGTAGAAGTTAAGACTTGACCATCAGTACCTGGCCCTACTGCTACTGGATTACCTGATGCGTCATATGTAATAACTTGACCATCAGTTCCTGCTGCCATTTGAGCAAGGCCGACTGCATCATCTGCTATCTCAGAAGATCCAACCGCATTTGCTGGTATTTTTCCAGCAGTGACAGCATCATCTTTAACGCCGTCAGTGTTGACTTGTGTTAGTCCCATTAGTCTGCTGCCTCCGGTGTGTTACCTGCTGCTACCCATTCTAAGTACTCAGCATAGTCTGTATTTGTAGGAGCAAAAGGGATAGATGAAATTGTCCCATCATCTAAAATTCTTTTTACAGCCTTTCTATCTCTACCATTGTCACCTTTTGGATAAAGTTTGTATCTAGTTGCCATAATTAAAGCTCCGCAATAAATTGCATAAAACCACCATTCTCTTTAAATTCTAAATCTCCTGCCGCACCTGCATCCATAGTCCCAGTAGAAACCTCAATAGTACATCCAGAAGGACATGCTTCGGTAGTTATATTACCTGAGCTTAAAACAAAGTTTGACACACTAAAAGCGTCACTGTCATTAGAAGAGTCGTGGAACATATCAGTATTACTTCCTGTGAATGTAGGAGCAGCTCTCATGGGAACAGGAAACTTAACTTGTGCTCTACAGGTACTAGCATTGTTTGCAAAAGTGGATATACCAGGTTTATCGTAATTATCTCCCTTGATCATCCAGAAATATCTCAAACACTTCTGAAGTTCATCACCATACGATCTATGTTCAAAGTCAGTAGCTGTATCTCCAACTTCTAATTGCCAGCCTGTAGTTTCTATAGTCCCAGCTCCTGCGGCTAGCCACGTATTTATTTGATTAGCATTAACAGCGGCAACAGTATTAGCTCCCCAAACATCTTGTGTAACAGTACCAGCCATGTCACTACCAGTTGCAACAATCAACTGAATGGTTAAACCTTTCCCGTTGTCATTATTAAATGTTAAATCTGCATGGCCTGGAATTGTTTTAGTAATCTTTGTCCAGCTAGTTGTTGCAGCAACAGTTGTATTATATTTCTTTTTCGTTCCATCATCTGTAACTAATTGAAGTTGGAAGTTATCAGCAGTACTAGCTTTGATCCAGAATGAAAGAGTTACTTTACTATTTGGATCTACATATTTCCAACCTGAATTTGCTATATCTTGTGCTTCTAATTTAGTTGCATAAGCACTCATATAAGCGGAAGCTGTACTTGTATTACCTGCTTGTGAAGTTGCAATTTTAAAAGCTTTTCTAAATCCAACATCATAAGCACCACCACTGGTTATGTCTGCCTGAGACCATGTTTTAGTTCCAGCATTAGTGTTTGTTTCATAAGTGCTAATTCTATCTACTGTTGTAAGACCATGAGAAGTAGATGAGGTCGCTCTTTGTGCTATTAAACAAGATCCATTGATTATAAGATTGTGTCCTGGCTTGTTAGTAGCCTTAACGGTACACGTTCCATCATTAGCAAGCGTAATGGCATTTCCATTAGCTCCTGCTGCATCTGATATGGCGTTGACTCTAAGTTGGCTCATGGCTTGGGATTATCATCCTTTACTTTTTTGATTTTAGCTGCCATCTCATCAGAGAAAGCACCTTTTTTAAACAGGTCGTCTAATTGATCACCAATAGCAGGATATTGTGCTCTTCTTTTATCTTTATACTCATTAGCTGTTTCTAAATTAGTAAGTCTAGTTACTTCAGCATCGACCTCTGCCTCAGTAGGTTTTGTAATTTTACTATCTGTCCAGTTTAAACCACTCCAATCTGTACCTACCCATACCCAATCAGCTCCTGGCTTTAAAGAGGATAAAGCTATACTTTTTTCTACTGTCATGATCCTATCTCCAATAAGGTCATTGTTGACGTAGGTGAAGTAGTTTGAGATTCCCAAGAACCTTGTGCCCATATCTGAGCAGAGTCATCACTACCTTTGCCTGATGCCATCGTTGTCTTATATACAATTGTTCCAGTGACTCCAGGGGCATCTAATTTAATCATTGAATGTCGTACTGAGACATCGTTTTTAGCATCTCCATCGAAATAGAAATCCATATACATATTGTTATCGTTTTTACGAGAGGCAAGAATAATAGTAGAGGCACCTCCACTTGGAGTCCTTACAACATCTACACCGAATCCCATTTTATTAGTGCTATTCCGATCTCGATATTGACGCATAGCTTGATTAACTATAACTAAAATTTTACTTCCTGAAGCAACATTATCAATCTGACAACTAAGACCAGTATCAACCATTGAAGCACTTTGAGTTGCTACTGAAGTGCTGTAACTAACATCTACAACTTGAAGAATTTTCCCAGCGCTACCAAACTCAAGAGTTCCTGCTGTAGAACTATTCTTTAATACTTGATTGGCGGTTCCAACAGTTGCTGGTAACTTCAGCTCTAAATCAGATGCAGGATTAGTTGCAGGAGCTGCGATGCTCATGCTATTTCCTGATGCGTGGGGGAATTTAAGACTGCCCATTATGCTCCTAACTCCAATACTGTTAACATTGATTGGGTTTGATTATGCCTATTCTCATCTGTTGAGCTGGGGTTGATATATACAGCAGGAGCGTTATCAGCACCTTGGTTTTGTGAGTAATACTTGAATGCTAAAGTTTGTGCTCCTGTAGTTGTATGACCAGATATATAACCTGATAAGTTTATAGTTCCAGTCCAACCAGTAGGGGTATAAGTAAAACTCCATCCACCAGGAATTTCTGTACCACCATAATCAGTAACCATCTGCAAACCTGCTGAATGGTCATCATGAGTAGGTACATGTCCAAACCAAGCAAGAGTGCTACTTGCTACTGTTTTGTTAACGCTAACTGACCATAAAGTTACTCTGTTTGTATTACCAGAAGTAGTTTTACTGAGTTCAGTTCTAGTGTTGTTTGTAAAGACACTCCACTTTAGAACCTTACCTCCTGTTCCAGCGGCAAGTGTATCGTCATCTACTGTGCCATCTGGCAAACCACCTACGGCTAAACCGCCAATCGTATTATTCGATCCGTTGAGTACTAAAGCCATATTCAGAGTTTAGCTGATAACCCAGGTTCCGCTAACAGTAACGGTTCCATTGTTAGTAATAGGGCCGACAGAGTGCATACCCTTATTTGCTGCAATACTATATGTTCCTGCTGCAATTGTCTGGTCGTTCTGGTAGCCACAGCCATCAAGGCTGGTGGAAGCTATTCCTGTTAGAGCCGAACCGTCACCTGAAAAAGCCGTTGCGGCTACAGTGCCAGTTACGGTAACTCCAGTATTAGTTGTTATAAATTTTTGGTTGCCATTATAGAAGAGAGCTACATCTTTATTTGTAGGACTCATCACTGCATATTGGCTATAAACAGCGTTACCACCTACATTTGATCTGCTATAAAACCTAATCGGAGTTGTATCAGTTCCTCCAGTATTTTGACTAGAGAAAACCCATTGAGCTCCTGATTGACCACCCGTATATGCGTTTAATCCGCTGTTGTAATAGCGAATAAGTCCATCAGTGTTAGTACCGAACTGAACATTTACATCATCGTTAAAGTCAACACCATTAGCACCACCTACTCCTGCTGGTACATCTGCCCATAACATTCCACCTGTCTGTCCTGACTGTGCTTGGAGGAACTTTCCATTAGTCGGATCATTACCAACACTTAGCTTTGCTTCAGTAACTGTTCCATCAGATACAGTGCCAATGTTAACTGTTGAACCTAGCGTAATAGCAAAGAAAGGAGCATTAGAAGCTGGTGCAGCACTGAAGATAATCGAACTTCCATCTATTGCAAATCCTTCTGATGGTTGACTCGTACCTGTATTAGGTTTCTGAATGACACCGTTAACAGAACAGATTAATTGTTGAGCAAAAGAAGGTGGATTACTTAATACAAACCTATATGCACTTCCATTGAATGATGCACTGTTACCACCTGTTCCGTTATAAGAGCTAAGAGTATTAAAGTTAAAGCTACCGATTGATTGAACTTCTTTAAACTGACTCGTAGTTGAGTCATATACCATCATCTTATCTGTCGCCTTGTTATATACCAAATCCCCTTCATCGTTATTAGAGTTTGGAAGACTATCTACAACTCTGTATCTATTATTGAAGTCATTAATATCATCTGATAGCTGCTCTACATCTGCTTCCTTTGCAAGAACTTTGTGATAGGTATAAGTGTGAAGTGTTGTCGTAGTTTGAACTTGAAGTCCTATACCTGATGCGAGTGTCTTGCTTTGTAAAGCAGAAGGAAATCCATTGATCGTTACGGTGTTACCAGTACCAGCTCCATTAGTAATACTTGCAACTCCACTACCATTAACAACTACACCTCCTGCATCTGATACGGACACAACTGTTCCAGCTCCGTTGCTTGGGTCTGGGTTGGCAGCAGGGAAAGAAGTCTCATTTGCAATTGCAACGAACCCTCCCAAGGCATTCGTTACAGTTAAAATTCGATCATTTACTGCTTTTGAAGTTGGAAATTCTGTGTCGCTATTACTTGTAAGAGTGGTGGCTTTGGTCATGCCACTCACTACATTTAAGTTTGCAGTAGTAGAAGTAACTCCATCTAACTTATTTAGTTCTGCTGCTGTTGAAGTGATTCCAGTTAAAGTATTTAATTCAGCAGTAGAGAGAGTTGCACCATCAAGAACTGCGACCTCACCTGATGTAAGTAATGCAAGGTTGACTGCTGCTCCTGACTGGCAACTAGAGAGAGAAGTTAGATCTGCATCTAGTGGTTGCTTCCCATCTATCTGTGTCTGAATAGCAGAAGTGACTCCATCTACATAGTTCAGTTCAGTAGTAGTGAGAGTTGCTCCATCAACAAGTTGAACTTCAGCTTGAGTTAGATCAGCCAATGCAGCGGCTGTATCAGAACTCATGGTTGCTAGTTCTGTTAACTCAGCATCTAGTGGTTGTTTTGCATCGAGCTGGGTTTGGACATTAGAAGTAACACCATCGACGTAATTAATTTCTGCTGTCGTAGCAGTTACTCCATCAAGGAGATTTAATTCAGTAGTGGTAGCAGTTACTCCATCTACAAGATTCAATTCTGCTGTTGAAGCCGTAACTCCATCAAGTTTGTTGATCTCAGCGGTCGAAGCTGTGACTCCATCCAGAATATTTAGTTCATTAGTAGAAGAAGTAACTCCATCTATAGCTTGAACTTCTGCCGCTGTTAGGTCTGCTAAAGCAGCTGCTGTACCTGAACTCATTGTTGCGAGTTCTGTTAGTTCAGCATCTACAGGTTGTGCTGCTGTATCTACATAGTTCTTTGTCGCTGCATCCTGTGCTGCTGTTGGATTAGCAACGTTAGTTAGTCTCTGGCTTCCTAGTGTTGGAAGACCAGTTGCAGGGTCAATAGCAACACCTTGTTTCAGTGCGTCATCAACTTCCTGTGAAACGTATAGGTGCTGAAGATTGCTGGTATCTAAGTCACTTGCAACAAGAGTTGAACCATCTGCATAGTCAACAAGAACACTTGCTAGAGAAGATATCCTCCTAACTTCAACACGGGTATTAGCAGAACCGAGACCATTGGTATCGTTTAAGCGAGCATATGTATTACCACCTGCGGTATAAACCTGAAATCCAGCAACACCTGCACCTCTTGTGGCAACAGCGTAAGCAATCTCCGTGTAATTAACGTAGAGCTTTACGTGCTCTGCCTTGATGTACGGGAAGGTGAATTGGAAATCTACTTGTCCAGACGTAGTGCTGGTGTAGATATGTAATGCGTAGGCCATGGGTCAGAGGTTAAGAGGCGAGTTGTCTCAAGGCATCTAATCTTGAAACTGAAACATCAATGCCATATTCGGCATCATAGTTTCTCTGGAGATTGTCGGCCTGCTGCTTTTTAATTTCATATCCAATACCACCTTCTACATCTGTTTCTTCTATGAACCTTAGTTTTGCTTCTTCTTTATAAGGTTTAATGATTGCATTCAAAGCAATTACCCTTCTACTCATTTGAGATGAGTTGTGATCGTTAGTTGGAAGGCTGTCATATTCAAGTGATTGAATCTTTGATAACAAGGCTTCGTACAGGGTTTGCCCATTGATTTTAACTTCTTGAGTACCAATGATTACTAGACGATTTAATTCATGTGAATCGAGTACACGATCATTCAGATTGAACATTCTTCTATTCCAGATTTGGAATGTTCCACCACGACCTTGAAGCCGTAGCATTTCAAGATCAACAGGATCATTTGATCCTTCTTTGGCTTTAGTAACACCCCAAGGAACGATCAAATCATGGAACATCTTCATCCAAGGTTCATCTTTTGGAATCATGCGATTACCAGGAATTGTATTGCTAGGCAATTCAGTACCTCTAATTGGATGTAGGTAAGCAGGTTGAGTAGCAGACAATCCAGGTGTTCTTAAAGCAATGGTCTTTACTGCATTCTCCACCATGTTTAGAGGGAATGGAAGCTTACTTGCATCGATTCGTCTTCTGACTGGATCGACCGCATTACGAGCAACATTGCTAAAGGCAGGCCAGAACATTGCCAACCTATCGGTCAAGAATTTTTCCATTTGGTTCCTACTACCAGAGACGAATCTCACGTCATCACTCTGTAGTTCTACTATCAAATCAGTAATATTATTCAGACTTCCAAGAGCTGTCTTGGTGAATTGTCCAAGGGTCATTTCTCTTGCAGTTCCACCGAGAGCAACGGTTAAGAATCCTTGGAAATTATCTGCCATCTCTTCACTCATGTTGGAAACATTCTCTGTATAAGCACCGATTGTTCCAAAGATATTTGCAGCAGTATCAAACATTGTTATGTCATACCAGTCAGACCAATCACCATTAGGAAGTCTGAAGCGAATACTCCAGGGTTGCCAACCAGCTCTATCTGCTTCAAATCTTTCTTGAGGATTAGCACTGGCTGGGCCAGAGAATTGAACAAGACCACTATTCGCAAGCATTACTCCAAAAGATAAAGTCGTGAATCCCATTCCGATTTCACCTAAAGCTCTATCACGAGTAAAGAAGTCTTCGCTATTTATATCTCTTCGGAATGTATCTACCATTTGATTAGTGCCTGGCAGCATTCTCATTGCACCTTTTACTAAGTTCACAGGTGTTCTATTTGTCGGTCTAATCATTGCTGCTGCTGTGTTCTGCCAAATGTTTTTCCCATAAAGCATTTTCCCTCCGACACCAGGAGCGTTAACTACCTTTTCAAGGAATTGTCTAAACTCACTATCTTCTGGATCTTCTTTTACCCAAGCATTTGCATATTCAATAACTTCTCTTGCGTCGGTAATACCTTCTTCCTGTGCTTTTCTTACTCCATATTCATAGGTTCTTGGCTCGTTAGTAGGAACCCAAATGTCATCAGTGAACGTAACCCAATCCATTGCTTTCTTCGCATGGTTTCCTACTAAACGTCCATCTTTAATTACTTCACCATTAGCAAGATCGATATCTTGGAAATGTTTCTGAAGCATCGTTTCTGTTTGTTCTGCTGCCCAGTTCCATGCTTTCTCTGATCCTGGTTCGAATCCTTTTACATCAGCTTTGAATAGATTCATCTCCATTAACCTTGCCCATTCAGTAGAAGGGCCAACCATTCCTGCCCAGAAAGAGTCAAGTCCACCCATGATTCTTCCTGAAACAGTGGAGAAGCCATCCCATGAAGCACGAATTGCAAGTGCTATTGGGTTTGCATCTGTCTGTAACCACCATTCATTTCCTGTAGGTTCTTCTCTCATGCGCTTAGACATGAGATCTAATTCCAGCTGGTCACTAGGAGCAAATCCCTTTCGTGCTGTTATTTCTGATTGTGTTTTTCCTATATTTACAAATGATTCATTGTGCTTCAGAGCAGAAACCATCATTCGTACTGCATAAGGAAGATTCTGTAGATACTTCGGATAAAGCATCATATTTAATGTTTGTCTTCTGTTGGCTAGCTTTAAACCATCTGGATTTCCTTTTACAAACTCTCTTATCTGACTGCGAGATGTTCCAATCATTTGAGTGAGAGGAAGAGTTGCAGCTCTATATCCAGTACCAAAGAAGACTTTCATCCATGTCCTCATTGAGAAGAACAACATGTTCCTAATGAGGTTTGCAATGGCATTCCCTTTCAGTTGCCCATGAGGAATACCTTCAATTGAATCAGCAAAAGCTTTCTTTGCACCAGGAGTATTTTTCAGATGATAAGCAATCACTCTCATCCCATCTAATATCTCTCTTGCCTCAGCTGTTAGTTCTCCTTTCGCTATAGATTCTCTGACATCTGGTGGAAGACGTTTCTCTAAGATGTTTTCTGTTTGTTTGATTGAATTTTCGAGAAGCGTTCTAACAGATTCACCACCTTCTTCTTTTGCGGGTGGAATAGCAGCATCTGAATCAATCATCCGATTTGCTGTATTCACGTCGTAAATAACAATCTGATCTTCACCTGGAATCTTGCTTAGGAAATCAGTTCCATATCTCACTCCTCCATATCCTTCTCCTACTACATAATCTCTGATTCCTGCCTCTTGACTTGGAGTTAATTGGAATCCATCTTTTCCTTTCTTTGCCTTACCTAAGTTGAGTTCCCTAAGTAGATCAGTTACGCGTTGTTGTGAAGAAGCAAGATCAAGAATCGGAACATCATTAAGTGATCTTCCATAAAGTTCGACACTTCCTGATGGTCCAGCGACAGAAGAAGTAGAGAAGTAAACACCTTCTCCTAGCAATCCATCTGTTGGAGTGAATCCTTCTTTAATTGCTTTGTCAGCTACTTCAGGAGCAACAGTTTGTTTGAACTCTGTTCCTGTAGGAAGTGACGACGCAAGTGCTGTTTCATGTGATGTTTGAGCAATGCGAAGTGTTTGAGCTGATTTTCTCGTAACGCCCTGCCATGCAATATCCAGCTTTAACTGGTCTTCCATTGCTCCAATCATCCTCTTACCAGCGGCTCCTGCTAGAGCATCATCTCCAGCACTTTCATATTCAACTGCTGCTTTAGCAAGTATTTCTAAATTAGCTTCTCGATGATGAAGTATTCCAGCGGCTGCATATAGATCATCCATTGATTGGAAGTCACCTTTTCTTGCTTGCTCGTAATTGAGGATTGTTGTATTTACGTCGTAGCCATCTGCTTGTACTTGTTTTGCAGCTTTATCAAATAACTGTCCAATCTTGTAAGCAGGCATTCCTGTTACTTCTGCACGATCTCCAAAGGCTTCTCTTAACGCTTGCTCCATTGAAGCATTCATTGCTATGAGATCTGTGCTTTCTCTTGCGATGTAATCAGTCTTTCCACTTCGACTGATAAGCCGACGTGTTTCAGACTCCATTGCTTTTTCAACATCTATTGAGCCGTCTTCTATACCTTCTCTGTATTTACCCATTCCTTCGACGAGATCATCAGGATCTATTTCAAACTGAATACCTTCATCTCCAATATTTCTAGGTGCTCTATTTGCCATTTCACCTTTAGCTGAAACTTCAAAGATGTCTTCCCATGTTTGGAAGCCCATTCCTTTTACAGCGTTAGCAACTCTTGCCAGTGTTCTTGTAAGTTTTTCAAAAGGTCTAGCCCAGGAATCAGCTTTGTATTCAGATCTAACTTTGTGCCATGCAGCAAAAGCATAAGCTTGAAGTTCTTTATCGCTTAATCCTTCAAAGAAGCCAAGCCTTACTGTTGGGAAACCTCTTCCTGCAACTTCAACTAACTTTTTCCTGCTAGCAGCTAAGAGTGTTTTCTCTGCGACTGTGAGATAGAGATCTTGAATGCCATGGAAAGCTTCATGCCATAAGGTTCTAAATGCACTTCCATAAGAAACAAAGTCTCCTTTGTGCATCATGGAAAGAATGACTAATTGTTTCTTTGCATCCCAAGCACCTCTTACATCTCTTCTGCTACCAGCTTTGAATTTCCCTCCATAGGCAGCGGCTTGTTTCTCACCTGCTACAGGTCGAAAATCTCTTGTAACAAACAGATCAGCAATATCCTTTCCAAGGATTCTGTCTAGTTCATCTGAAAGTTGTATTTGTTGTCTTTCAGTTAAAGCTCCAAGGAGTAGATCCATGACCCGTTGAGGATCACCATCTCCAAGTGCATCGCCATACTTTCCAAGATCTGGTAGTTCAGCAAACTGTAGATTCTTGGGATCTAGCTGATCTCCTGGGTCTTGAGGGCTTGTTGCCTTTTCATATTGTTCTTTTGTTATCTCACCTTTCTGATATTTCTCATAGATCTCTGCATCTTGTTTAGCAATAATATCTCCTAGATCTTTAGGCTCTTCCATCATTAGATCTAAATGACCACTTTGTTCCCATGCTCTTGAGTCTTTAATAGTAACAATTGAATTAGGTGATTTCGCTTTATTTTGTTTAATCTTCCGACGAATATTCATCGATACATCATTAATAACCTGTGGAGGTATTCCTAATTCATTAACAACCCATTGAACTAAACGATCATGGGCTTTACTTCTATTATGTCCTGAGATTGTATAGATAGCAGAGTCAAGATCAGATTCAAAACTAACTCTGTCATGTCTATATCTAATGCTTCTATACCTACCAATCGTGGCCTTCAGATCGGCTGGTACTTCTGGTTTTTCGGTTAAAGTAAATGCTTCATTTAAAGACTCTTGTCCTTTCAACTTCTTAGTTAGATCTCTAGCTTTAGCAGAAGCCTGTCTAACTTTCTTTGAAGCAGGAGTATCTTTAACAGCTGGTAAAATACCAGGACTAACAGCTTCATCTGTAGGGACTATTTTTACTTGTTCGTTTGGGTGCCAGTAAATCTTGACTTGATGTAAATTTTTCTTTGGCCCTTTAGTTGCTGGCCCCATTCCTCCAACATGAGTCCACCCTCCATATCCTTTTGTCATTAAATATTCTTGGATATCGCTAATCATTTCTCCAACTTCATAATGTGGCTGAACAATATCTTCTCTTTGATTTATCTCCCATAGCATTTCAATTACACCTCTTACATTTAGCTTGTCGGTATCTCCTACAAAATATTTATCTCCGTGTCCTTGTTTTAAATAGAAGAGAACTTCCTCTAGCAATTGACTGTATGGACCAGCATCTTCATCAGTCCACTTCCCAAAGATATTAGTAAGTTCATCAGTCCACTCTCCTTCCATATCAAAGAATTTAACGGGTCTAATCTCTTGTATTTCATAGACAGTTGGTTGAGCTTTTCCTTTTACATCTCCTCTGTTTTTCTTCTTATATCCACCAGCAACTTTAGGGCTATCAGTTGTATATAAGCCATATCCATAACTACTTAGTCTGTTGTAGTGACCTGAATCATCAAGAGTAAATTTGTCAGCAGCACCGTGATAGAACTTAGTTGGAAGAACAGCTTCATCATCAATAACGGTTGCTTCTATATCAACGATTGGCCCTTCTTTTCTCGGTATTTTTCCGTCTGCAAGATCTAAAGCATCCTTTGCCACTTGAAGTGTTTGATCGAAAAGTTCTTTAGTCCTTTCATCACTTGCCTTCAAATCATCTATCACGCTTTGCATAGCTTCAGCAAGTCCACCTTTCTTAAACTTTGTCTTTGATTTAATTGCATCGACAGGAGGTGGAGTATCGCCAATCTTTCCTGGCATACTGACAATCGCACCTTCAGTTCTTAACTCATCAAGAAGTGCTCTTTGTTTTTCTACTGGTAAATCCTGAAAGAACTTTTTAAATTGCTCTTCATTTACAACAGCGTCAATACCTTTTACTTCTTTGGCTTCTATTTCATCTATATCCGATTTTACTTCTTGCCTTTTGGCATCTAGGTTCTGATAGATATTTTCAAACTCTTCTCTTTTTACATCTGTTATATCCGCATCACCATAAATAATTTCATCGAGCTTATCCAGTTCATTGTCAATCCTGTCGATTAATTCATTACTCGCTTTTATGTCTTTCTCTGTTTTTGCATTTAATTCTTCTATCTCATCAAAGAGTTGCTTTAATTCAGGATCACCTGGATCTTTAACCCATTCTCTAAACCGAGCTTCATCGGCTATTTCTTTTTCAAGTCCACCTAGTTTGATTACATCTTCTGGAGCAGCAAAGTTGGTGTCTCTTGCTGCATCGAAATCTTTAATTGATTGCTTAAGAATATCTCTCCGATCAGATAAGGCTTGTCTATCCTGAAAATCAGCGTTCCATTTTTCTCTAACTTCTGTAGGCCATTCTCTACCACCATATTTATTATCGTTTGCTCTATTTCTTTTTGAGAGTTCATTTGATCTTCTTACAAATTCAGTATCAAGATCAGTGAGGTGATCTTCAATCTCACTACGTTTAGCTTTTGCTGGAAATTCATTTGCATTTGTCCTGTCAATTAGGTTCGTTTCAATGCCTTCGAGACTTATTCTTCTTTGATGTTTTTGAACTTGACGATGTGCAGTATCGAGTGCTTGGTCAATACCTCCCTTAAGAGCATCAAGGTCTTCTTGAAATTGCTCAGATAGTTTTTTCTTAGGTCTAACATCCTTTGGTTCTATTTTTGCTGATTGATTGATGAGATCTTCAGTAGAAGTCTTCGCCTTGTCAGATGCTTTGATCTGTCTAGCCTCAGCTTCTTTTACTTGAGTATCGAGTTCTGCTTGAGTAGCTTTAGGTTGAATAACATTCTCAGGTGCTGGCTTCTCTGGTACAGGCTTACTGCTTCCAGTAACTCTTGTCGTTGGAATTACTTCTTCAGAAACAGTTTCAGCTTTAACATCAACACTTGGGCCTTTCTGTTGCAATTCAAGTGCTAGCTCTAGTTGTTGGTCAGCTCTTTCTAAATTCAGATTATCGATTATTGAATCAGCAAGTCTATTGATTAGGTCATTCCCTTTCTTTGGAAGACTCAGAATCTGCTGAGGTATTTGCTTGATATTTTTAAAGGTACTGCGTCTAAGACCTTTAGTTGCTGGGCCAAGGAATTCAGCTCCAATTCCAAAAGGTGGACCAACAATAAGGAAGTCAACTAAAGCGTTTTTACTACGTCTGGTTTGATTGTCGTCATCTGTTTGAATTGCTAAAGCATTATCAGGATTAATGAGATTGACTAAATTCTGTCTATCTGATTCGACTGCTCTGGTAACTAAATAACTTTCAGGAGCAAGATCAATTATTCCTTTAACGACTCTTGCAATACTTGTTTTAACTGGAGCAGTCTTTAAAGGTACAGTTGCTGCTCTGTTTAATGCAGGTATAGAAGTTGGTATTCCTGTTACTTTTCCACCTTTACTAATTGCAAATGCAGTAGCAAGGATTGGAATCATATAGCCAACAAAACCACCAACGATTCCTTCTCCATGTTCTAATTCTCTTTGTTGTATTGTTCCTTGTTCAGTATTAGCTAACCCACCAAATAACCAATTTAATTTACGATCTTCAGGAACACCGTAATCCCCTGTTGGGCCTAGCTTTTGATCGTCTGGTAATGTTAGGTTTACTTCTGTCAATTTAGCTTTTATTGCTTCTACTCTGGTCAGTGCAGGATGACCAGTTAAAGTATTGTTAGGATCATTTGCAAGAGCTGTAACTTCTGATAAAGGTAACCGTTCTTGCCTTTCAAACTTCCTACCTATTTGAGTTAATATTGATTCATCCTTTAATAGATCCTTATCATTCTCTGGCATTAAGTGTCTTGGATATAGCATTCCAGTTTTCAAAGAATAACTATCTCCATTGGGCAGTCGAACCCACATATTGTCATGTTCAGTTGAACTGAGAATATTGCCACCTTCAGCATTAATACCACCTCCTATATTCCTCCAGTTATTAGGATCTAGGAATTGGTTCCAGTAAAGATCTCCTTTCCCTCCTTCCGCTGCAAGACCTGTATAGTCAGCCAATATATTTTGAACACCAATTCGAGGTATTTCAGAAGCTGCATTTGAAATCCATGAAAGAATAGGACTGACTTCACCCGTAAAAGGATTTCTTACATCACCTTCTTCTAAGGTAGATGGTTCAACAACAGTAGTTTCAGTTGTATCGGTAGTTGTTGTTGTATCTGTATCGACAGGCTGAGGTACATCTGTATCGACAGTGGTAGTTGTATCACCTTCTTCTTCACCGTCCCATGTGAATCCTGTTGGCAGTTCACCTTCGGGGGCAACCCATTCCAGAATGTCATCATCTTCTTCTCTCTCCTCTACTGGAGCTATAGGTGTTGCCGTCATAACTTCTACTGAACGTTTATCCCCTGATCGTAGCGCCTCATTAGAGTTTAATCTTGTTCAATTTGAGAAGTTTTTGTCTGTTTGCCTCGGAAAGCCTGATGTGACCTTTGAATTTAGAGAATTGATCGATAAAGAAATCACCTGGTTTAATCTTTAGTTCTTTTAAAATACGTTGTAAGCGAGGATCCATTTTAGATAACTTCTTATTGTCGATTGTTCCATCACTTTTGACGATTGTCATAGCTAGTGTGGCCATCTCCATTGTTTCCGCTGGCCCAAAGACAGGTTTATTGGTGAGTTTGAATTGTCTGTTTAATTCTCTGCGGTCATTAGGTTTTAAGTTGCCAGGGGCTAGAGATAAAGAAGGGAATGTTTTATATATTGTGTCAAGTGCAGTGGTTGAGTTGCCTTCAAAATGACTACCTCTCTTTGGTGTCCAATTCAATTGACTTTCTTCTATTAATCCTGCATTTTCAGCAGTGATTGCTGCTTCAAGTTCTTTAGCAATATTGCCTGGAGTTCCATTTCTTAGGTTCCTTAATATTATTTCTTCTCCTGCATTAACTAACTTAACTCGACCAGTAGCAAACATCGAATCTTCTTCTGTTGTATCACCTTCGTTATATGAATTAGGTGTCTTTGCATATTTATTCCAATTCGTTTCTATCTTTCCAATCATCTTCTCCAGCCCTTTGTTGTATTGTTTAAATTCTTCTGTTTCATATACGCTTGTCTTCTCTCTTGTCTTTGTAATAAAGTCTGTAACTCTAGTGTTACCAGGATATCTCTTCTCTAATTCTTTTAGCTTAAGTTCCAATTGAGCATTCTTTTGAACGTTTACTTTTGCTCCTGCAACTAACTTAGAAGCTTCTAATATATCTGATTCAACACTGAAGCTATCGACCTTCGATAAGTTTCTATAAATCTGATCTGCTTCCTTAAGAACTTCTGCTTGGACTCCTGCATCTACCTTTCCTGCTGAATTGACAAGGTATTCATTCTTTATTTCATCTAGCTTTTCTGTTGCAAGTGTAAGATTCTTTTTAGGGCCATACATTAAAGGTGCTACTTCTTTTGCAATTCGCTCTTGCATAGTTTCTTTGTGATTGTATTCATCTGTCTCGTCATTTTTCCTGTCAGCTTCTTTTAATTGGAACTTAGCGTTAGCCATTTGTATCGCCAACCAATTCTCACCGCCTAAAGTATTAACCCATCTTTGCTTCTCATTAACTGTTGTAGTAGTAACAGCTTCATCCCCAACTTCTTGGTCAGTAGTCCATTCTTTTGTTGTTATATATCTACTATCTTTAGGCCCAATCATTAATCCCATTAATACTTTCTCTACTACTTCTTCACTTTGATTCTTATTATGTTTAATAAAATTCTGTATTAATAATCCAGGGATTTGTGCCCTAAGTTTAGTTTGTGCATCTGCTGAAAGGTGTGGTAACAAGCCTCTTAATCTATCTAATTTCTGTTGTAGCTCTATCGTTACACTTGTTACTGCACCATCTCCTAATGTTGCTAGGTTTAAGCCAGCAGCATCCATAGTGTCATTTAAATCTATTTGATATATTTCTACTTTATAATTAAGATTAGCCTTAGTTTGTCGCGCCGTATCTTGTGCTATCGCATTTGTTATTATCGGTTCTAGTTGTTTGTATTCACTGCTATCAAGATATTGATTGCCATAAATATTTTCTTTAACCCAATTCTGATATAGAGGATCACTAACATCTAAAGAATCAAGACGTACAACAATTGGCTCACCTTGAGCATTAGTTGTTTCTATCGTTGCTCCAACTGCTTTGCTTGAAAGACTAAGAGCACCATTTTGAACATTACGAATCCTAGATTGGGATTCTATTTGTCTTTGTAAACGACCACTTGTATCTAATCTTCCAAGTAATTTCTCTGCACCTTTCCTCTCTTGAATAGAGAGAGAAGGATTATTCATGTCTGTTTTTAACTTTGTACTTATCTTCGCAAGAGTATCTTCTGGATTTTCTGCATTGCCATGTTGAGCAATTACACTAGCTGCTTTTTGTTTAGCATTTTGTTCTGCTAAGTAATCAGCTTTAGCGACTGCCCCTATTGTTGGAAGAATATTTTTATTAAGGCTTCCCAACTCATTTGCTAATCGCTCTAAGTTTGGATCAACAGCTCCTACGAATGGTGCGCTTCCTACATCTGTAGCAGCTGGTGCATTAGGAACATTTGTTTGAAGGAATGAATCAACAATATCAGCTCTCGGAGTTAAGCTTGGCGTTTCAATTCGACTTGTTCCAATAGCCGCAGAACTAGATCCTGTTCCACTACCAGCACCCATTAACCGACGAGAAGTTTTCTTGTCAGAAGTACCTGTGCTTTTACCGATTGAGAGTCGTGCCATAGTTCAGAGTAGAGACAGCTAGCCCTTATAGCCCAGCCATTTTTGTTCATATTGTTGACCAAAGCTATACGCACCCATTCCAACTTGAACACCACTAAGTGCAGCACTCGCATAGCCAGCCCATCCAGGGCCTTTCATTCGTGGTCGTTTCATTGGTTCTAATGGGTCGAGAATAGTTTGTTTGAGATATGGTTGGACTGATGCAATCTTCGAACCACGTTGGATATTCGCTGCCTTCTTACGTTCTTGTAATTGTTTACCAGTAAATGCCATATTTAATCCTGTCGCAAAGTCGAAGTATGATTGCTGTCTCTTTACATCATTAATTAAATTAATTACTGAATTACCTGTACGACCTGCTGCAACAATTTCACCTTTTGCTTGTAATGATTCGATGTTAGTTTTTCTCTTTTCATGTGCAGCAGCTTGTTGCTCTTGCATGTAGCGTAAATTGTATTGAGCAATATCAGATTCATATCCTGCATTAGCGAAGTATGTGTTTTGGAATATTTTGTCTTCTCTTAGCCAGGCTTGTTGTTGCTCATGTGTTCTCCTTGATTCAGCCGACAGTCTTTGGAACTGCCAGTTCATTTGATCTTGACGTTCCGCCGCTTCTATCTGTGCATTCTGTGCTGCAACTGCTTGTTGCTGTTGAACTATTGAAAGTCCAGCAGACAGAACACCAAGAATAATTGGGACAGCACTACACATTAGATCTTTACGAATTCATAGAAGAGACGACTCTCTGGTCCCCATTGTGGATGCTCACGGATAAAAGTGAAACCCATCCATTGAATCCAACGGATGTGAATTTTATTCCTTGCGTCAACCACATTGAAAAGAACAGGATACTGTTCGTGGAGTTTGGCTAATTGTACTTTTGATTCTCGCAGAAAATAGTGCTTGTCGCTCATATCATCTAACATTGCTTGACGACCTAATAACCAAATACGACCAGAACTTAAGCCTTCAGGGATTGCTCCCCACATTGAGATTGGTTCACCATGTCTGCTAACTAAAGTCATACAAGGCTTAGACATGAAAAAGCAGTAGAGCAAACTACCCTTTGGGCAAGAACCTGCCTGGGCTTTGCATTCATCGACATCTTCTTGTCGCATGTCATTGGCAATAAGGGCTGCATCTTCTAAAACAGAAGGCCTTACATGCGTGTCGTTCTGCTGTGTAACCATCCTTCCCATTCTGCTGACTGAAAGCGACAAGGTAAAGGGCTGCTACTAACTAGTTCTACTTTAGTGTTTATATTGCTAGCCATCACAGGAACACGGAAATTACCTGTATCTATACCTGGATTACCTAGAAGTGGTGGACTCTGACCAACAGTAATTCCGTTGTATGGATATGTTTGTGCGTCTCTACCTGTAGGGCTGATCTTAATTTCAAAGGCAGATGTCTCATCAAAGACAACAGTCCATGTTCTCATTTGCAATTTAGGTCCAGCTGCTATAGCCATACCACCTCCTGCTGGTTGTTCTTTTAAGTAAGGAGTACTGAACTCATAGGTCATGTCATACAACTCACCTATATAAAACTTGGCTGCACTTAAATCTCCTTTGACAACCATTGTTCCCATTCCACCAGCACCACCTGTCAACGTTTCACTGATTGGATTAATAACTTGTCCGTGTTCAATGGTGTTATTTGCATTGTTATTTGTAACGTCATACCTTCCTACTACTGCCATCGTTCCCGTTGTTGCCATTGGGTATGGAAGAGTAATTGTTGTTTGAACTCCTAACCCGCCAGGGTTTGTAACAGCTGTTGTGCAATCTGCTTCTGTTGTTTTCCTGTCTAACAAGAGTTCAATAGTTGTATCTGGATCAATATTCTCTGGTCGTAATACAACATGTTCTAAGTAAACACCATCGCTATATTCAACGACAGCATATAAATCACTATCAATAATTGCAGCACCAAGAATTGATTTACTTCCTTTAGCTTCCCAATATGACCATGCTGATTGAAGCTTGGTGTCATCTTCAAAGAAGAACTTATAGATATAAAGTCGCTTCGGTTTCTCTTTACTAACTGCAATAATTGCTTCTTCAGAAACAGAAGAGATCAGGTTAATTAAGTTCTTTGGAATGAAGCGAGGAATAGAAGCTGTTACTTCTTCTGATAAAGGAACAGAACCACTTGCATCAGGCAAGAAGAACTCACGTAATCCAGTGAAGTCCCCTTTAGGGATAGGGAAGTAAATGTTTCGACCAACAGCTACGGGGTCAACCTGTGCTGTCATATCAAAGGATGTCATTGCTGTGACGTTTGCTGTCTTTGGTGTCAAAGAAGCAAAGGCATTCACACCAGAGTCAAGACGGAATTGGCCATGCCTACTGAAGAGAAGCAGGGTGTTGGCAAAGGAAACACTAGAGACAAGGAAGTTAATCTCAGTACCACCTGTGCTCAGGTCGATGGGATCACTATCAACAACTGTCTGTACTGTCTCTGGCCAGAATCTGTCATAGCTATTAGCCGCTGAAAGAATCACACTTTCATCAGCTAGGAAGACCATCCTGTTCCTGAATAAGTTCAGGTTCTGAATCGTGCTTCCAACAAAGCTTGGTTCAGTTGCTGTTGCTGCATCGCCTGAAACTCTTCCTGACCAATCGAATTTTTTAAAGGTAAATGTCCCATTCGCATTTCGAACGAGAGTATGTGGCATGGTTGCTGCATCAAATTTATATGTGATGCCTGGAGCTACTGTCTCTCTCCATATCCCTGCCCCAAATCCACTGCCAGCACTAGCTTCAAACTTCACATAGTAATCATCTAATTGTGTAGCGACAGTACCTTGCACTTTAACGATGAACCCATGTTCAGCCAAGACAGGGAGGTTGTCTAAAGAATCGATAGTATCCTTGACAACAATGGTGTCTAATCCTGTTTTTGTGTCACTACTTGTTAGCGTATATGTTCCACCATCGTCTTTAGTAATACGAATAATATAATCACTAGCTGTTACTGTATAGCCAGAAATAGTATTAAGCGCAGAGGCTAATTGACTAGCAATAGTAATAGTGTCAGGCGTTCCGCTACCTGCGGCTGGAGTGGTATAACTCTTTTGTGTTCCACCTAAAGTAACTCGATAAGTGGTGTCATAATTAGCGGCCTTAATGAACACCATTGATTTAGTGCCCCATGCAGGTGAGGTAGCACTATCCATTGCGACTGTCTTCTCACGATTAGTGATGAAGGTGTAGTCAGAAACAGATGCAACTCTGAACTGTTCGGAAGGATCGGCACTGTTAGCAACATCTAAATATGTTTTGCCATCTGGGAAGGTGATTGTTTTTGCTGTTCCATCAAGGTCAAAGACTTTTAAATCTCCATCCGTAATGATGACTAAATATCTGGTCGTACCATCTCTATCTACTACATGGATGAAAGGTCTTGTATTACCTGCACTGCCTGTAAACAGTCTCGCCACATGATTCATGGGCGGCCTCTTCTTCAGTCCTTCGACGGGGCTAGACATGCAATTAACAACAGACTCAGCTTGCGACGCAAGTCTTAAGGCGGCTGGTTGTTGACTAACCCCATTGATGAGGTTTGGAATGGCTGTACTAACTAGTGGCATGGCTACCTAACGACGGCACGGCTTGGTCTGTAAGTTGGGAATACTCCAGTATGGTTTGGATTACCACGCAACATATTGTGTTCACTCTTTGTTGTTTCTTCTTCTAAGAATTGAGCACGTGCTTCCTGTTCTTGAGTGATGTTGATCTTAGTTAAATCTGCACTACCAAGGATCACATCTTGCAGTTGTCTGCCAGCTCTAATCATTATGTATTGATGGGCATGTTCAGGTAAGTCATCCCAATCAAACATGTATGTAATATCTCCCTTTAAATCCTGAGTGAAAGCAAAGGTTTGATTCTTTCTGTCGTATAACTTGTTCCCTCTTTGTGTGATGTCGTAGTCAGGGTAAAGCTGCTGATCTACTACAACTCTGCTAACACTTGGGTTAATTGGAATTTCATTATTACTATTACGTGCGAGTGTTGCCTCAAAGTCTGTATTGAATGACCAACCTTCTGATTGAACTGTACGACTAACTGCCTTCAGCATGTCATTAGCTTGTTTAGCCAGTCCAAGAGTATTAGTAAGACTGTTGATAGGAGCTTCCCCCATCATTTGCAACACACGATTGGTTGCTTCTAATTCAGTAGTGCGTGCAAGTGCCATAGCAAATAAGAAAAGAGGGGGCCGAAGCCCCCATAACAGAAATCAGCTAGTTGCCCAGTAGATTTCAATTGCACAGTCAGGACGAAGAACGCCTGTACCATGAGCCATGGAACCAACCATGAATGTTCCCTGCCATAGGGCATGAACATCAGAACCAGTTTGCTCCATCTTGAGATCCATCAACTTCACAGTACCAACAGCTTGCTTGTTGAATACAAGACCAACGCTGTCAGTGTAGTTAGCGTGATAGGTGTTGTTCTCACCCGTTACTGCTGAACGGTTTGTAGTTGGTAGATGGTTGGACTTGACGATGCTGATACCAGCAACCTTCAAGACTGTTCCATCTGCGTATGCTCCAGATCCACCCCAGTCTCTGTTGAGAACGTCAGTGGTTTGAGCCAACTTGTAATACTCTGTTGGGCCTAAGACGAGGGTACGTCCATCAGGTGGAACATTATTAATGTCCATCTGTTCAGCCGCTGACCACATAGCAGCTACAAGGTTTGCACCTGTAATAGCAGCTTTGTTTGCAGCAACAATTTTGATACGAGTACCACCTGGAAGATCAGTGTTGAAGTTCGTGGAAGTACGTGCAGCTTGTGCAATAGTGGCAGCTACATTCTTATCAAAAGTGTAAGCTAATGCGTTGCCCATCTCAGTTGAGTACTGAGATCTTACATCATAATGATTCTTAGCCTCGTCGATGTCCGCAACGAAAACCTGACTGACAAGTTTGTCGTCAATGTTTATAGTTGCTTCGGCGTGCTTGATCGCATTACCTGTTAACTGTGTACCAGGTGTGTGATAAGCAGTGGAGCTAAGACCGATGATTGGGAACTGTGCAGACTTACCAGAAGAAATAGTTCTTACGGTATGTAAGTTCTC
>VTLG01012344.1_pt1 | contig 23307 bp, 38 predicted proteins | sample 4694571 | NCBI WGS metagenome assembly VTLG01 (sample SAMN12604809, study PRJNA352737) | marine metagenome | biome: ENVO:00000447; feature: ENVO:00000209|ENVO:00000569|ENVO:01000036; material: ENVO:00002151; isolation source: viral sequences binned using virsorter ...
GTGGGAGCAACGGCTAACCCTTGAAGTGCATGATTGGATAAGAGAAGAAGGTTCTCCTTTACTCCCGAAGACATTATACCACCATTATCTTCACCAAGCACAACTGTTCCAGGTGTTGCAGGATAGTTACCCTTGCCATCTTCAAACATAGCCAAAACTGATGGAGCAAACTTTAATGATTCTGAAAATATTTCATCACCACCCATACGGTCTGCTTGAGGAAAACTTATTACCCATCCTACGCCTATGGCACCATTATTAATTAAATCTACCTGTATCTCTGCTAACCTTTGTCTGGGTATAGGCCAACCTCCCTCACGCTCTACATCATCCTCAGTAATATTTAATATTACAAAGTTACCAGATGGTTCTGGTGTTTTTACAAAAGCGTCAAATACTTTTAATTTAAGTATTTCTGTAGGTGTTGATTGATAGATTACTGGTGCTAAAAGTATTATAAGTATTGGTAATAATAGTTTCTTCATTTAATCACTCTGAGTGATAGTAATTATACTATCGCTACCACCATTTATCTTAATTACATTAGATACACCATCTTGTATTAGTATCACAGTATAAGCATTACTACCATTTACATCTACTCGTACGCTCTCATTTACATCTCTGCGTAGACTTACTACATTACCTGTTATAAATGCTGTTATTTGTGTATCTGGATCTTTACCGAGTAGAGTTCCTGTAATTTGCGTTGTGGTAGCTTGAGCTAAGACATCCTCTTCTTCGTCTATTGCTAATGCATCTAACACATTAAGCAAGTCTTCTAAATAGTTTACATCAAGATAATTTATATCTAACTCAGTAAATTCTAAACTATCTTCTTTTAAATAATCCTCTGCAAGATAATCGATATCTAAATCATTAAAGTCCAATACGCTATCTGATTTTGTTGTAGTGGATTCTTCCTCAACTAATACTTCTTCTTTGGGTGGCGTAACAATAAGCATGTTGTCTATCACGTCTAACGTAAGATCCAAAATAACAGGTTTGGTAGGAGCTGATTCAAACACGCTTACGGTGGTGGCTTCATAAGGTTTGTTAAGTATTACGGTACCCATAGCAGTAACTACCTCTATTTCGCCACTAGACAGCCCTAGAGCGTCTGGTAGCAAAATTATAAGGCTACGTCCTAACTCATCAACTGTTGCCGTAAAATCCGTCCCACGTATTGCTATATTAGCTGTAGGTGTTTTAAGAGAAATATTTTGTTTATCTATACGATTTAGATTGCCTGTTATAAACCTTGCAGTGCCAAGACCAAAGGTTAGAGCCATCTTTGCTTTACTAGGATCTGGATCGTATATATATTCGTTTATTAAAAGCTTACTGTTTTCTGTAAGTTTTACAGTAGATTGATCCAAAAAAGTAATAGCCATACGACCATCTTTGGTTATGGCCTCATCATTACTTTGTATAGCAAACTTTAAGCCTGCATCATAAGGCTTGTCTCTAACAATTTGTGCAGTGCCGTTTAGTTCAGATATGTCGCCAATATCAACAGCTTGTGCTTGTACCTTGGTCGTTTTGAACAACACAAACGGTAGAAGCAGCAGTGCCAGATACAGATATAATCTTGAGCCAGTCATTATCTTGTGTACTTAGTTGTGAAATATTAAATGTTCTTGAGCCACCTGTGTGATCAAGATAAAAATATCCACCTGCTGATGCCGTAACACCTGTGCCAGTATAAGTAATAGCATTATCTGAACCGTCAATATCCATATAGTTTGTTGCACCATCTATATTTATATTAGATGTAATGGTGTTGTTAGAACCGTTAATAATCCAATCTAAATCTAGTTGTGAAGCTAAAGCAGTTGTACCTTGGTTTAAAGTAAAAGTGTTACCGCTACCTGTTACATCTACATATTGATTAGAACCGTCAGAGCTATAAGTATCTGTTGGATCAACTTGTATTGTAAATGTATTGGTACCACCATCAAATTCATAAAAACCAGTAAAGTTATCTGCAAATATATCACCTAGAAATTTATTGGTAGCACCAATCATATTGATATCTAGTGTCATACTATTACCATCTAAATCAAAAGCAGTTAAATCGCCTGCTGTACTGTTTAGACCGCCAATAATATTAGATATACCTAGTTGCTCTAAATCTATATTTGCTCCTGTACCTGACTGATCAACATATATTTCATTATCTGCTGAAAACAGTGCAAGTGAACAAACAGTTAACACGCTAATAAGTTTATTCTTCATCATTTAATTCTACTCCTTCATTTTTATTTTGTAAAACCCAGAATCCTTTTTCATATCCTGTTTCTACTATTTCTAATACACCACCTTCAATAGCTTTCATTAAAGCAATTGTTGATGACTCGTTTCTTGCATTACCCAACTCTATTTCGACAAGTTCGGTATTAGCCTCAATAAACCTAAATACATCTTCAGATTTACCGTAACTAAAAATGGTTTTTTGGCTTAACACCTCTAGCAGGACTTCGCCTGTCGCAACAGAAACCATACGTAAACTTACGGTTATGTTGTCTTCTCTATATTGGATACTGTTGCCGATACCTAGATACCTAGCTCCAACACCACCACTTTCTAAGTTTGCTTCATAAGATATAACAGCACCTTCAATTAAAATACCTGCAAATAATAAAGGCCTTAACGCTTTTTTCTTTTCTTCTTCATTAGCAGTTTGTTCTCTAGCAGAACGTATAAGCTGTCTTTCTTTTGTTAAGTTATCTAACCCAACTCTTTCAACAACTCTAAAAAACTTACCATCTCCAGCATGTTTTAAGGCTCTAATTAATAAAGCATTTGGTTGTTGAGTTATGGCTGTACTAAACAAAGCAAACTCACTATTGCTTTTTCTTTGACCTGTTTGATCTGTGAAGGCTGTTGGATAAACGGCCACTACAGGACTTACTTGAGGTATAGGTACGTTTTTTAATGTAGCAGATTGTAAGTCCTGTATTGACACAACATCATATTGTGAGAATCTTTGTTCATACGTATCTTCTAGTTGATGAGTTATAGAACAACTAGAAAGTAAAAGTACCAATAGGAATAACGATTTCGGTAACTGTGCCATCTGCCTCAGTAATTTTTAGTGTTAAAGTTACACCATCACTTGTATACTCAATAGTATTACCTTCTAAAGTGATGACACCTTCGCTTTGCGGTGTTTCTCCGAATAAGTTATTTACTAACTGTCTTGATAATTCTGCATAAACTCTTGATTCTAAATTACGCATAAATCTTGCAAGTGTAGAGTTTTCTTTTTCTCTTTCTATTTCATCTTGTAAGGCTTTTATTTCTTCTTTAATAGTAAGTTTGCGGGTATATTCCTGATTTTCAATTGTTAAATAATGGCTAGATGTCCCTATACCGTTAAAACTTGGAGATTTAAATTTATGCGTGATGGTATCAGCAGCTAAATTCATGCCTATAATTGCAACAAACATAATAGCACCTATAAAAAAAGCCCATATAGCTATTTTAGTTTTTGCAATTTCTACTTCTATTTGTTCTTGTTTAGTCTTTTCTTTGATCATCTCTATCTGCTTTTGCTATTTTATTGCTGTCGATTAGTTGTGGAACACCTAATATAGTTTTAATTAAAGTGTCCTGGCGTATAATTTCATTATCTAAGCTACGCACTCTGTCTATTAATGCTACTAAAATACCATGCTGAGAGTCAAGTTTTGTGCCTAGTCTCTCTTCTATAGCTGCTATCTGACCTTCAACTTTTTCATCTACGGTATCAAGTTTTGTTTCCATACCGTCAACAATACGCATTATAAGTTTATAAATAAACCACCCTAAACCTAGAGCAGCTGCAATAGGGAACCCAACCTCTTGGATTAAAGTTACGACTGACTCCATTAATAATCACCCCAAACTTTCTTTTTCTTGCCTCCGTCATACTCTACAGCATGTCCTTCTTTTATAAGAACTTGGCAAATATCTTTACCGTCTTCTGTATAAGGTATTCCAAGTATTCGACCATACTTACCTTTACCTAATGACTTTACCTTAAATTTACCAATACATAATTCTTTAAGTCTTGCCTTTGCGGCAAGGCCTAGTTTCTTTTCTGCAAGATCTCTTGTGCGGCTTTCTGGAGTGTCGATTCCTGCTAACCTTACGCGTTGTTTATGTAATTTGACATCGAAACCAAGATCAAGACAACAATCAAAAGTATCACCATCAACGATACGTTCTAACGTAGCGTTATAAACGAACGCATCAGGTGATTTTGCCATTACTTTTTAGCTGACTTTTTTACTCTTTTAGTAGTCCAAGCTTCATTTACATCTGGAGTTGATTTGTCATCAGCTACATAATGACCTTTTTTATTACGAGTTCTAACTTTTACTTCTTCTGTATTAGTTAAATTACCCCATAATCTTTTTAAAAAACTCATTTGCTATCCTCCTCATCAGATGATTCAAGTTCATTTGTCTGTTGGTCAACTTCATCAACAACGTTTTCAACAACATCTTCTGTTGATTCTGTAACAGTTTCAATAACGCCACTAACATCTTCTAAAGCAGATGTCGTAATGTTGCCTGCTGTTTTCACAGTAGAATCAATAATACTTGTTGATAAATCTTTGCCACCATCAATTACTGCACCCACTGTTGCACATGATGTAACAAAAACAGTACTAAAAATAATTATTAAATTTTTCATTTTATTTATCCTTTGCTTTTAAAACATTTAAAGCACACCAATCAATAATTTTATATAGATGACTAAACCAATGATCATCTTTTGGTGTTGGTGTTATAGCAGCTATAACAGATGCTATAGATATTATAGCGGTAATCCATACTAGAATGTTAATTATTGTCATTTTTACTCTCCTCTTGTATTTTATCAGTTTGATTTTTCATACTCTCTGCTAAAGCTTGTTTATACATATTTAAGCTTGGCATCAGTTCATCAATCTCAAATTGATATTGTGATATTTTTTTTGACAAACTCTGTATATGAGCTTGAAAGTTTTGTTGTTCAGGCGTAAATTCTACCTTAACGTTTTCTTTTTTTTCGGCTTTTGCCATTATTGCACCTCCTGGGGTGTAGTTTCTTGCACATCCCAACAGTTTAAGTTGGATGCGATAGTTCGTCTTTCACCTTCACCTTTAAAGGGATAGACCATGTGTTGTAACCAAGAAGGAAAAATTAATAATTTTCCAACTTCTGGGGTCATAACAAATGATTGAGCTGGTCGTAATCTGTCATTATCAATAACTGAATTTAACCCATATTGAAAAGCTATACAGCCGTCTGAGTGTCCGCTTTCATTATAAAGAGAATAGGTAGGTGTGTTTGCTGTAGCTTTAGCACCTATTTGTGATGGTACTTTAGTCCAGGCTGTAGTAGATATGCCCATTAGCGTTTTTGTACCGTGATCATGTATGGGATTATAATCACCATCATAACTATGTACTGACCAAGTTTCGTCTATTTCTACTCGTTTTCCACACTTAAGATAATTACCTGACCTAGCAAAATGATTAATATACTCAGCACCAAGGTTACAGATAAAATGGTTATATTCAAGCAATCTTTTATCATTATGATCTAACAATAACTGTTCCCCTTTGTGTATTTGTCCCACTAAGGTTTTAGCTAATGATTCTTTATTTTTACTTTCTCTATATTCATCCATATAGTCATTTAGATCAAGTATCATTTCTTGTGGCATTTGTGTTTCTAACACAAATACCGCAGGCATATTATGTACCTGAAAAGGGTGTTGACTCATTATTAACTAGGCACGTTAAAGTCGTTATCGGGTGTGCTTTGTGTTGGTGGATTAGTTATAACGCTATCTACTTGACTTGCAAACACAGTGTCCCAGTGCGATACAGGACATATAGCTACCAAATCAGCATTAGACCAACTGCCTTTAGCTTTTAATGAAAAATTTGTAGTTGTATTACCACTTGCGTCTGTTTCTGTTTGATTAACTGTTGTCTGAAAAGTAGATGTATAGTAAGTGCTATCTCCCTCACTACCATTTTCATACTTCATTTGTATGTCCCACTTATCAACTTTGCTTGATGAGTTTATATAAGGTGTGCATTTAGTTATTGTTTTTGTTACTGCCATTTTATTCTCCTTTAAGATTTAGGTAAATCTGATTTAACTTTTGCTATAGCATCTTTCCAAGTGCTTGTGCCATTTACTGAATCCCAATATTGCATATCTAATTGTTCTTCAATACTTGGGTAAGCCATTTTTCTTTTTGATGTATATGGTGGGTTTGCCTCTGGTGTGGTTGAACCCTCTATGTCAGTCATTATATCTAGTGGTTTATCAACTTTATCACCACAAGTAATTAACTCTGAAGTACCTACTAATTTTGTTTTATCAGAATCACTATACTGCTCAACTTTGAATTTTTTATGTGCTACGCTATTTTCTGTGTAACTCTCTATTTCTGTAAAATTATAATACGCCATATAAACTCCTATTGCGATGTTCTAGTTCTAAAACCAATTAATCTAAAACTTGCATTACTTCTGTTGTTTGTTAACTTGACAGTAGTGCCATCCATGAAAACACCAAATTTATTTGATGAAGGTGAAGAGCTTATTTCGAAACTTGCACCTGTTTGACCCACTAAAGATACAACACCACCACCAGTAATAAACATGGCAGCCTCACCCGAAGCAGTAAAATCGTTTAATATAAATACACCAGAGAAACCATTACCACCACCGAATAATCCAGTTACGCCACCATTTGCTAAAGTAAATGCGTTGGCTGTGCTTGAATCACCTGTAACGTCAACATGACCTGCTGCAATTGCTGTACCAACTGCATTATGAAAAGCTATATCACCAGCACCATCTGATATTACTGCTTTACCATCTGATTCAGTTCTTACATCTAAACCTTGATGATTACCAGTATAACCACCTAGAATTACATTTTGTGAGCCTGTTGTTATATTTTCACCAGCAGCTTTACCAACTGCAGTGTTTGAGGAACCTGTCGTTAAAGCAGTTATCGCTTGTGTTCCTATGGCTGTATTTGAACTACCTGTAGTAATTGCGTCTCCTGCTTCTCTACCGATACCAACATTACTTGTCCCTGTTGTTACAGCAGTTAGAGCCTGATTACCAACAGCAGTGTTTACTGTGCCTGTTGTTAAATTTTGCAAAGCCACATAACCTATAGCAGTATTTGCACCACCTGTGGTACAGGTAGTTAATGCACCATAGCCAACAGCAGTATTTTCACTAGCTGTTGTGCTTGCATCCAAAGCAATAGTGCCTACAGCAACATTAAGGTCTCCTGTTGTATTAGCTCCAAGTGCTGCTGCACCTACGGCTGTGTTATTACTAGCGGTGGTATTCGCTCCAAGTGCTGCACTACCTATACCAACTAAATTACCTCCAGTAGTGTTAGCATCTAATGCTTGATGTCCAACAGCAACATTACCTGCACCTGTGGTGTTTACACCTAAAGCTAAATAGCCAACTGCGGTATTGTTATCGGCGGTAGTATTTTCTCCTAATGAACTGCTACCTATTGCTACATTTTGGTCGCCAGTCGTATTAGCATCTAAAGCACCAACTCCAACAGCTACGTTACTTGCACCAGTGGTATTCAATGTCATGCTTAAAGAACCTACAGATGTGTTGTTTATACCTGTGGTATTTGCACCTAAAGAATCCTTACCAACTCCCGTATTATTTGAACCTGTTGTATTAGCATCTAACGAAGCTTTACCAACAGCGACATTTGAAGCACCTGTAGTGTTTGCGTTTAAAGCAGCATATCCTATAGCTGTATTGTCATTAGCTGTAGTATTAGATGCTAAAGAACTTGTACCTATTGCAGTATTTTTATTACCAGTCGTGTTAGCTGCACCTGCATTATCACCCATAGCTACATTCTCTTCCCCTGTCGTGTTTGCACCTAAAGAGTTATAACCAAAAGCATTATTAAATGAAGCTGTAGTATTTGCATCTAAAGATGCCGACCCAAAAGCATTATTTCTTGCACCTGTAGTGTTTGAAAGTAAAGCTGTAAATCCAACAGCTACGTTATTTGAAGCTGTAGTATTAGCTTCTAATGCAGCAAAACCAACTCCTACATTACCACTGCCTGTAGTTAATGCTTTTAAGGAATCTGCACCTATACCTACATTATTATCACCACTTGTTAATGCAGCAAATACAGTATCACCTAGACCTGTGTTATTAGTAGCAGCATCTAAAGTACCTGTACTTGCATTTTGACTAATTAAAATACTGTCAGTAAAGTTTGTAGCATCGGCTAAAATATCTATACCATTTAAAGTGCTACTAAAAGTTATAGCTCCATCTACTTGTAAAGTAGAAGCCATATCCACAGCACCATCTATATCTACTACATCTAAATTAGCTGTACCGTCAACGTCTAAATCGCTTGATACATTTAATGATGATGTCGTAGTTGTGCCTGCTAAGTTTAAATCAGTGAAGGCATCAACCATAGCTGCACCAGAACCAGCACCATCAGAATAAATAGCCTTTACATGACCATTAGGTATGGTAATACTTGCACCACTACCTTGTGAAATTATTATGTTTTGTGATCCGCTAGTGCCGTTTTCTATAAACCAAAGCTTAGATACGGTGTTTGGGCCTAAAGTAATAGTACAAGCTGAATCAAGTGTGCCTGTGTATTTAAGATAAATTGATCTGCCTGGATCTGTGGATCCGTCTGCTATCGTTGTAGTGTGTGTGTCTGCGTTAGTAGTTATTGCCTCTGTACCAAAGCTAAAAGCCTCTGCAATAAGCTCTAAATTAGTGTTCGTAGAAGTTCCCCAGGTACCTGACTCGTCACCTGTAGCTATCTCTTTTAACCTTAAATCATTTACATAAGTTGCCATATTTTATGCTACCTCTTCCCAATTTGGGGTTTGTGTTTCATTAATTTCAGCAAAGGATGAACTTTGGTCAGTATTTATATTAGCATAATTTTTTGTTTGTGTATCATCTATTAGCGACCATATTAATACTTTACCTACCTCTCCTGTGCCAGAAACACCTACTAAATTAATATTACCTTTACCTGTAACAGTCACAGATCCAACGCTACTAGTAGCAGAAACACCGTCAATATTAAATCTAGCGTTGTGATGGACAGTTACAGATCCTACGGCAGATGTAGCTACAAGCCCTGAAATTACTACATTTGCTTCACCATCAACATCTACGCTGACACTACCAAGTGTGGCTACAGCACTAGGAGCGTTTGCAACTGCATCACCGTTTACGCCAACCCCACCAACTGCGGTTGTACCGACTTGTGAACTGGGTGTTACATTTGCTTTAGCAACAACTGTAAGAGATCCTACGGCACTTGTGCCTAATTGAGAAGATGGTGTGACATTAGCTTTTGCAACTACTGTTAGATTTCCAAGAGCTGAAGTTGCAGATACTCCACTCGGAGTGACATTAGCCTCACAATCAAATGTAGGCGTGCCTACTGCTGAAGTACCAACTTGTGATGAGGGGGTAACGTTAGCTTTAGCTATGATAGAAACAGTGCCTAACGCACTTGTAGCCGCTACCCCTGTAAGAGTAACTGGTACGGGTTCGCCCCAAGCACCTTCACCCCAGGTGCCTCGACCCCAACCAGTTATATTAGCCATAAGAGGCTAGATCAAGCTATTCTTATAATAGCTGTACTGGCTGCTGCTGCTGGAAAAACTATTGTAAAATCACCTGCTGTTGATGTTTTATCACCACCAAAGTCAATTGTAGCTACAGATTTATTACTATCACTAGAGTTGTAAATCATACAACCTCTAGCAGTAATTGTAGCAGTACCAAAAGTTAAATCAGCAAAATCAGTAAAACCTGTCGTGCCACTTGAAGTAGGATCTACTCTTGTTAAATTACTACCGCCAGATGTATAGTTAGTACCACTAGCTTGTCCTGTTGTAGTAAAAGCCGTAGTGGTTGCACCTAAAGTAGCCGAGCTTGTATATAGAGCTAGTTTGAAAGTATCTCCGCCTGAGTTTTTGAAGTTATGCACTGCTTCAAGAAGTTCTTTCTTAAAACTTGTGGTTAATGTTGATGTAATAGCCATATTAAATCCTTTTAATTATATCTGCTAACTCCGTATCACCAGACTTTACAAAGTCTTGTATCAAAGTAGCTTTATAAGATTTTATAGCATTTTTTATATAAATCAAACAAACTTGGTAAATAGCGTCCCTATAAGCTTTTGCTTGCTCTTTTATGTATGGATCTTCGCTTTCGCTAGTGCTGACTATTTTTTCTGTTAATCTTTCTGCCCAAAACTCTGGAGGATGTCCACCATAATTACTTGTTTTAGCCTCTATAAGACCTAATCCAGGCATGCCTGCTGGTGTTATTTGATCTACCATTTCTTTGGTTCTGGTGGTTTTAGGTGTGAATCATGCCTATCTATTAAAACAGGTTCTTGTTTCTTTTTGACAATATCTAGGGTATTAATTCTTTCTAATTTAATACCATCTTCGCCAACCAAAATAATATATGGGTTTTGTAGCCTATGATAACCATATAGTTTTTGTTCTGCTGGTACATCTGTATCTAATAAACCTGAACTATGTGCTACTTCTACTTGCATACCTGCTGATATGCACTTACTAAGCCAAAACTCTACACATCCTCTACCTGCTTCTGCAAAATGTAAATTACCTTTGTAACTAAAATCTATACCAAACATTTTAAGATTAGCAACTTCGTTCCAATAAGCAAAGGCCACTGCGTATGCAACCGTATTGTTTAAATAGTGGCAATTAGAATATTGCACAACTTCTTCTAAAGGGTACTCTACAAGACCAGGACAACGATTATCTAATTCACATGTGTATATAGGTCCTTCATGTTCTTGTAACATGTCAGCCATACTTTTTGTTTGGCCGCCAGCATCATCTGTATCTAAAAATCTAGATGCAGGATCCATCATAAATACTCTATCGTGATATATAACTGATGCTACGCCATTTATAGCCCAAACCTCGTCAAAATGTACCCCATGTGATTTAGCTAAATTGTAATCAAACCAGCTTTTACCCATACCAACTATGGCAACTGATTTGCCCTTAAGACTTTCTATTTGTTTCATTTATTTTAGGATACCGTTGTCCTCAAAGAATCGTAACGGTATTCATCTCTCCTTCCGCGAGCTTCAGCAAGGTTTTTCAACCTAGATATTTCATTTGCAAAGCGTTGCTCGTATTGCTGTGTCAAATCGTTTTCACCTTTCATAAATATGTATGCCTCTACTAAACTACCATATAACAAGGCATTACGTGCATTATTAGATAACCAAGTGCCTGTAGTATCTGTAACTAAAGAGTTTGGTTTAAATAGGTAATGTAGTTCAACATTATAATCTGCATCAGGTACAGGGCTTACAATTAACGTAGAGCCATTATTTGATGCTGTAGATAAATCTTTGTCAAAATCAGCGTAATATAAAGGTAAACCTCTGAGAGTAGAATCTGTTGGATCTTCTATGTATTCACGCATAAAAGTAACATGTTTTTTATCTAAGTAATGATAGTCACCACCAGAATCTATAACTGCTAAAGAAAAACTTGTTTGATAATCAGTTGGTGCAGTTAAGTATGTGTTACCCGTTGTTAGTGTACCTGTAACGTTTTTTCTAAAATAATCAAACTGTATAAGCTCAAATATTCTTTCTTCCGCATTTTTAATAAAATCATCAAGCGTGTTGACAAAAGTAGTTTCCGTATTTTCTGTATAATTTTGTATTAGTGTTTTTAACTCAGCTAATGTCATGATATAACTATTGTAACTTCGCCAACACCACCTGTCATCTGACTAACAGTAAAGTTTGTTGGTAAAGTAGATGGATTCAAATAATCTGATTGAAATATATTACTGCTTACAACAACTACAAAACCCTCACCCTCTTCTTTGTCGTTATTAGGTCTAGGATTATACAAAGCCTCAGGATCAGCTGTAGCTCTAAGTGGAGTTAGTTGAGGATGTTTAGGTTCATACATATCTGGTCCGACCAACAAACCATTCCAAGTCCTTTTCATGTCATTTAATTTATATCGAAAACCACTTATGTCACAAATTCCATAAGCGTTTTTACCTTTTGCGTATGCCATATTAGTTCATCCTCAAGCTAGGCCTAATTCTAAATGAAGCCCTATCTTCGTCTTGATCTGCCGCTCTTCTAAATTCTTGTTCATACAAAGCTTTTAGTTGTGCGGTTCTTTCTGGTGCCCTCTTTAATGATATGTAATAAGCTAATCCTGCTGCAAAACAGGGAAAAAACCTAAACGGCATATCCATAGTATTTGTAGGTTTATCTGCATCATCCATCCTAACTATTTTATTAAATACAAGAATATCCGTAGAGTTTTCTGGTGCAGGCCATATTTTTAACGTTGGTGTTGACAATTTATCTAAAAAGAATTGTGACGGCCTAGCTTTTGTTGTTTTATTAGGGATATTAATATATTCAGACCTGCTGACTCTATTCATACTAATATCTGTTTGTGTTTGATTTACAGTTCTCCTCAAAACAACATCTAATATATCTATTATATTTGAATTTAATGAATAATCAGTCGTGCCTTCTGTAACCGTTTGTGTAGCTTGCTCTATAGTCCACTGGTTTAAACCTCTATTAGCCCATTCAGCTAACATTAAATTTATAGACCTACGTGCGGTTTTAAGGTCATAACCAGTGCGTAGTTCTAGACCACATCTTTCAAAGGCCTCCTCAACAAACTCTGCTACATTAGGCTCAAAATTTGTACTACCTGATAGTGCCATAATTAATCCTCATATAAATTATCAAAAGTTATTGACGGATCAAGATAACTTTCATGTCCTTCTGCTGAGTGTAACCACTGCGAAGGTTTAAACTGAGGTGGTCCTTCACCTGTAACCCATAAAGCTGGACTTGTCGCCCTAACTCTATTGTTTGGTAAAGCAACAAAGTTACCTTTCCACTCACAGTCTTCAGTTATATATAATACATGACTTTGTTTGTGTTGTGCAGGATCATCTGCAATATCTGTATTTGTGTAATCAACTGTAAAAAGATATTTTGCTTGGTAAAAACCCCCATCTATTTTAGCAATCCAAGGAGAAGAACTAACTCTATCCATAGTAACAACACTATGATCTCTTGCCTCGCAATCCCAAGGTTGTGCTAAATGATCCTCCATAGGCCTAGGATAATCTTCCATAGGTATATCAGCTACAAGTGCTTGTATTGGCATCCTAGCCCACATAGCACCACCGTGTATGTTACCCTCATCCCAATCATCACAATTAGACTCTTCTCCAGTAAATACAACTTGGAAACTTAACGATCTATCTGGAATGGTGTTTACTGCAATAGCTAAGGCATGCAAATATTCGCCCTTATATTGCTCATGATTATGTGTAAACTCTCTCCTAACCCAACACTTGAAGTGTGGGATATTACTAATCAAATAAGGCACTATCTCAAACGATTTCTTCTTCTATTAGCGTTGCCTGCCATCATGACTGATCCACCCTTAGACATCTTCATCATTTTACCGCCTTTAGATTTTTTCATTAAAGACCCGCCTTTAGATTTTTTCATCATGCTTCCGCCTTTTGACTTCTTCATTAATGAACCACCTTTAGACTTTTTCATGAGTGAACCGCCTTTGGATTTTTTCATCATCATGCCACCTTTTGATTTTTTCATCATACTGCCGTTTTTAGACTTTTTATAATGACCTGGCATAATAGTTCTCCTTACTTCTTAGTAGATTTTTTTGTGGTTTTTTTAGCAGGTGCCTTCTTTTTAGGTTTCATATTGTAATAAATACGATATTCCTTAACTGGCTCATCTGGTCTTACTTTAGCATCCAATCTTGCTTGCAATTTTGGATCGACTGTTGATTTTTTCTTTGGCATATTTATCTCCTAGCTTGTGGTTGTATATTTACGCCTATTAGACATAACTTTACCACAACCTCTAGCTATCTTGCCACCCTTCTTTTTCTCAGCTCTACCGCCTTCTACAAAATAGCCCATCTTATTACGAACTTCCTTTGGTAATTTTGGCAAACCTTTATTGCCTGGCGGTATAGGTTTTAATTTTTTCACTTTGCCTCCTGATTTTAATTTATTAGAAACCATAATAGGTTTACCTTTTCTATTAGGGTTTGGATCTTTTTTTCTTTTTCTTGCAACTAATTTAGCTCTTTCTGACTTGCTTAATCTATTTGCCTTACTTCTGGGAATACATTTTGGCTTACCTTCTGCTTCTTTTCTACCACCACATGACCCTTTAATAGAACCATCTGCTCCTAATCGTACCCAGTCTTGATCTAACCAGCTTTGTAATTGACCTTTGCTCATCTTAACCTATCCGACATAACAATACCTTGTCCTCTTATTGGTCCACCAAATCTTTTGCCTTTCCTTTTACCGCCTTTTGCTTTTTTTGCATAATTAGGATCTTTACAGTATTTAGAAGCAGCTAAATTTGCGTACGCAGAAGGATAAACATCAAAAGTTCTTTTTGCCCAAGCTTTACCCTCTGGACATATTTTACCTTTGCTTTTAGCTGCACCACCTTTTTTCATTTTTAATGACTGTAAGGTTTTAGCTTGTTTTGCATGAGTTTTACTTGCTTTTTGCAAACCCTTTATAACTTTTTTTAATTTTTCTTTAGCCATAATTTAATCCGTCTAAGTGATAGTTTAGCGTAAGCTCCTCGCCAACACTAATTTTTTTTGATGTTATTACGTTATAAACTCTATAATCGTCCCAGTCTAACTCTTCGCTAAGGTAACAATTAGAGTCTTCTGAGTGATTTAAAAAGCCTCCTATAGAGGTTCTAATATATCCTTGTATGATTGGTACCTTTATATGTGACATGCCCAAATCAAATTCTTCATTAATATTATCAACTGCAAACAAACCAAATCCTTCTATAGAGCTTTTTTTAACTTCAATACAATCTGGCAGGGGTTTGTAATAAAATTTGTTATAAACAGGATACATTATTTTATTCTACCGTGTTTTCTTCTTATGGTATCTTTGCCGCGTCTAAATATTTCAGCTTGTCGTGGCTTGCCGCCATATTTGGATCGTTGCTCACCAACTGTTAATATTTGGATTAATCTAGCAAATGGTTTTTTTGTTCTTATTACCTTTTTTACTGTATCTTTAGCGTCTTGTATTGTTTTATACTTTATTGATACAGTATCTTTAGGATTTTCATCTGTATACAGCCTTCTACCGCTACCTTTTGGTTTTTTACCTGTTCCTACTTTGGGGTCGCGTCTTTTTGCCATTTAACAATCCCAATCTCTTCTAGCCCAATAATTAGCCTTCATACGGTCATTACCAAGCTTTTCACTTCTTTTACAATATGATCTTTTACGTTTTGGATCGTTTTTGTGCATACCTAACTTAGCATCACCAAACGCTATACGTTTTACTTTTCCTGTTGCGGGATTTTTTACAAAGACTTCTTTTCGTTTTTTGCCATAACCAGGGCTACCTTTGCGGATAGCCCTTGGTTTATTTAGAGTTACGGTTTTGCCTTTGTACTCTGCCATTCATTAATAATTCTTATTTAAAACAAGAATAATTGAATAAGCATCACCACTTGAGTGGCCGACTGTTGTAAAGTCTATATCACCAGTTACGCCTGAACCTGCGTTATTAGGTATACCGCTAAATCTATCGTCATAATACTCATCACCTGTGCTATCTGCTGGTAACGGTATTGCTAGAACGTTAGTTGAAGCGTCAAACTCAATATCTACGCCCATACCTCTGGTTGCCCAGTAAATACGTGCTATAGAAACGCCAGTACAAGTTTCGCCTTTGCTGTTAGTGGTCAAAGCTGAAACATCAACTTTTTTAACAGATGACTCACCTGTACCGTCAGACTCATTAGTAAACTTTAAGATAGCAACTCTTTCACCATCTTGAATAGTTTGTGAAGTTACTGTATCTGCCATTGTTTACTCCTATCTTTCGCAAATTACATTTACGTAATCGATTGTCATAGTTTTAGCTGCTGCTTCACCATTTTGAATACCAAAAGATACAGTTAATTCTTCATCATCTGGTAAATTAGTATTTACAACACCCACTGGCTCAGCTTCACCTATAAAGTATGAAACTTGTGAAGTATTTGGATCTATAAAGAAACCAACTGTAACAAAAGTGTCATCAGCCAAGGTGGTTATTGCAGCAGTAGTAGTATCTGTACCGTCCTTTTCAATATGAAAGTCTAGGTTAGTATCACCGTCATCTTTCATGAAGTAAACACCGTCACTAACTGCTAAAGGTGTGGTATCAGTAATTTGCAAACCCATAACAACGTCGGATTGTGTCGCATCACTTACTTTAAATCTAGCTTCAAAAAAAGCTCTTTTACTACTACTTAATTTAAATGACTCACCTTTTAATTGTAAAAAGTCTAAGTCATTATCTCCAGCAGCATTAGTAAGCAATAGTTGACCACCTGCACCAGAAGTTAAAGCTTCTGTTGCTGAGCCAGTACCTGCCTCTGTTGTTGTAATTGTAAAATCACCAGAATTGTAAGTCATAAAATCATTTGCGTATTGATAAAATAACGTACTTGATGGATTCACATGAAACATAGGAACATCTTTCTTATGTTTTGTTGCTACAGTATTACCTGCATTTAGGATTAAGTTTTGAAAATGTGGATTAGCCATTATGAACTCCTTTACTTGTATTAATGGAAATCGAATCGATCCTCATTAAGCTAATTAATTTAAAACTATCTTGAGTTTACACCCACAATACAAAGTAATCAACAAAAAAAAGGGAGCCGAAGCTCCCTAAAAATTGTAGTTGAGTGAGAAACGCTACAATAAACCGTTCCTTAAGCTCCTTGAGAACCGTATACGGCTCTAAAGTTTGAGTAACCGAAAGAGTATCTTTCTCTAGCTTTGTATCTCATATTGCCTGTGTCAAAGTCACCTTCTAATGCAGTTTGCATAGGACTTCTTTCAAAATACTTAAATCCATCTGGACAGTCAGTTTTGATGAAGTATGCATCTGTATCAGTTAGGTAATGATTGACTACATAGCCTTCAGGAAGCATGCTGTTGATATTCGCGATAGCGTTAATATCGTTATCTGAAGTACCAACTCTACCTGGGCTGTTGAGTAGTCTATCTGCAACAAAGACTAACTGTGGTGGGACAATAAGCTTCATTCCTCTTAATGCAATATTAAGACCTCTATCATCTGTAAATGTAGAGATACCAATTAATGCATCTTCAAGAGAAGTTTCGTTTAAGTCCGCCATAGTTGTGGCTCTATTCGCTAGTGAACCTCCACCTCCAAGCGGATGATCTGTTGCAATCAAAGTTTTACCATCACCACCTGTTGTACTAAACGCGTTGTTTAATACTGAAGCAGCTTTGATTTGCTTTGTATTTGCCATAGATCTTGCTAGGGCTTTGGTATATCTTGCTCCAAGTCTATCATAAAGATTGTCTTCAATTGCTTCTTCTGTTAGAGCAAAAGCAAGAGCCACTGTTTCGTGAGTGTAACGTGAAGTATAACCTTCGTTAGCGTTATCAAATCTGACTCCGCTACCTTCAGCTTTTACTTGGGCGTTACCAAACCCAACGATTAGTGTTTCTTCTTCAAAAGCTCTATCTGAAGATTCAGTTTCATAAATCTCAAGATGCTCGGCCTCATATCGGGCATATTCCATACCAAATAAGGCGTTTAAACCTGGCTCTAATTCTTTCGCTAATTGTGCTCTATTAATTGCCATTATTTATACTCCTGTTGGATCGATATAGAAATGCTCGTTAAATTTAACAATCACATTTACGTTAGCTGAACCTGTTGTGCTGTTGTCTGGGTCGCTTGAGAAACCCATAATTCTAAAAGTTGCAGTAGTTGCTGCTGTTGTTCCTGACAACTCCATGGCTGACATACCAGTTTTGGTAGAGCCAGAAGTATAAGAAATATCAGCGTTCAAACCGACATCAGTTTGAGCTGGAGAACCTGCACTTTGAATTTCAAATACAGCATCAGGATCATCTACAACAAATGCTTTAATATCGGACGATACAGTGCCATCAGGAAAGTGAGAACTGAAAACAGTTTCACCTGAAGAGTTTGTAAAAGTACAACCTCTAAATACACCTAAAGCTTCATCCCCAGCACCAGCTACTAAAATAGTACCTGTGTTGAGCATTTTTACTAAATCGCCTGAAAAAATATTCCCAGAAGCACCAGAGGCAATTTCGTATTCTGTAACTCCACCATTTTGGACTCCAGAACCTAATTTACCAACTACTTTTGCTCCGAATGGGGCATTTTTGTTAGACATAATAAGTCACCTTTATATATTTAAAATTAATTGTTTAGTGATCAATCTCTTTGACCACCACCAAAAGTTACCTTGCTACTACGCTCTGGATTTAAAATCGGAGAGCTTGGATCTGATTCCTTGAGTAAGTCATTATCAACAGCATCCTGTTGAGTTCTAGCAGCGTTTTGATAGTAGGAGTTTCTTTCATCACGCGTTTCATTTGGAATCTTGGCTAGTAACAAACCACCCCTTGCGATAACTCCTGCATGTTTGCCTTCTTCTAGTGCGTCATAACGATCTTGAAAAGATGCGTCCAACTCTTCTGATCTTACTAGGTCGAAACCTTCGCTTAATCTAGCTGTTACATTTTTTCGATCTTCTTGGCCTACAAGTTCGGCTCTAATCCACCTGTAGGTATAACCTTCAGGTGCAGGAGGAGTATCCAACATGGATGGTGGGCTCCAAGGTTTGCGAGCTACTTTATCAGCTCGAGTGTCGGCAGAACGTGAAGTTCTGTTTTGTTTGTCAGTATTATCTGTCATATTAGTTACCTTTTAACATATTTTGCGTACTCTGTTAAGGGTACGTTTAATTTTTTTGCCATTTGCACTTCACTAGGAGAGAGCCTAATCTGCTTTTTACCAGACTTTCCGCTTACTCTTCCTGCTGAAGCCACCTTTTGTGACGGCTTAGATTTTGCTGGTTCATTAAAATATTCAGGGTGTTTAGTCCTGATTCTTTTATTTACTTCAGCAAAATATTCATCACTTTCAACGACAAATCCTTCAGTAACTAAATCTTCATGTATCTGAGTTCCTGATTCATGCATCACTGCATTATTTAAGAACCAATCATTACCGTCATCAATCCAGTTTTGCATTTTTGAATTGAACATAGGTTGTTGTTGAACTGTTGGTTGAGGCTGTTGGACTGGAACTTCTTTTTGCATTTGTTCCATTTTCAGTTTACCTTCTTGCACTTTTTGCTCTTGTACTGCTATTTTAGCTAATACGTCTTGTGCTTGTGCTACCTTTTCATAATCTGCAACTTCATGTGCTTTTTGCAAAGAGGCCATAGCTTGTGCTTTTTGTGATTCTAATCTAGTTGCAGACTCATCAAAGGTTGTTTGTTGTAGGGTTTGTGCAGTTGTTTTTAATCTTTCATTTTCAGCCGCTAAGTTTTTAGCATATTCGTAAGCTGAATCTTGACCTCTTTCTGCCTCTCTAAGCTTTCTAGTTAAAGTATTAATTCTTTTTTGAACTTTGTCAGAATAATCTTGTAACTCTTCTTCGCTTTTTTCAGGCTCAGGTTCTTCTGTAACTACTTCGGGTGTAGTATCTTCTGCTGTTTCTACTGCAGGTGTTTCTTCAGGTTTTGATTCTTCTAAATCAATAACCTCTCCTTCTTCTTCTATTACCTCTTCTTGTTTTAATGCTTCTTCAGACATTTATTCTCCTTATACTGCAAGGATATCTGTAGGATCTAGTATGGTGGCAATCACTTCATCATCATTAATGATCCGACATTCGGATTCATCACCAAGTTTGAAACGAGCTCCAGCATACCTGCCTATCAATACCCATTGTTTTTCTTCACACCAAGGACCGTCAAATTTAGATTTATCCCTATAACAATCAGGCCCCATTTTTACCACATAACCAACAACGGTAGATAACCTTTGTTGATCGACTGTAGACTGTACTAGCTGTATGCCACCGTCTGTTACGCCTTTGCCAGCGTAAGGTAGTATTAAAATACGCCAACCAGTAGGTTGTGGCATACGTTCTAAAATTGATTTTTCTATAAGTGTTGGATCTAAAACCCGTGCTTCTTCTTTTACGTAAGGTATCTTAGTTTCTTCTTTTGGTGGGTTTTGTTCAGCTTCTAATTCTTTTGCTATGTGTTCAGGTACCTGTATCTTGGATGTCATCTTGTAAGTTTTTCCCTAGCAGTTCTCTAAATATATTTTCTGCATCAGCGAGAGAACTGTAACGCCCACGCAAAAACTCGTATTGAGAAAAATCACTACAGCCAGATAACATGGCATCCTTAGTGTCTTCTCTTCTGGCTGCTATTTCTTTTAGAAATTTTTTAGCCAGCCAAACTGAATCCATTAATATACACCAGAAAACTTACCACCAAACTCAGCGATACCCATACCTCTGGATTTACCTTTACCCATACCAGGCTTAGGTGTTGTATTGGTATCAAAAGTTCCTTGGTTAGTTTTTAGCGATACGCTTCCTTTGTTACTGTAAGGATTTTTGTTTTTCATTACAGTAGGTGTTTTTTGTTGATTTATTTCTGTTCGTTTAACCATGCTTGCTATTATGTATAGATAAATTTAATTTTGCAAGAATTAATTACGATTCATGATATCTAAGTTTTTCAACATACGTTGTTGATCTAGTCTTGCTCTAGCCGTATCATCACGCATTTCTGCTATATCTTCTGAGGTTTGAATACGTTCTCTATCAATCGTAGCCCTTCTTGCAGCATCTTGTTCTTTACGTCTTTCTTGTGCGTTGAACTGTTGTTGTTCAATTGCTAATTCTTGACCTTTCAAAGCAAGTTCTTGTTTTCTAATTGCAACTAACGGATCTTCATCCTCTGGTTTAGATATTCTGGCTGTGTAATCAGCAATTAATTCTGACATGATAGGTGCTGAGAACTGTGCCAAAATGTTATTTGCTTGTTGCATCAAAGCACCTTGTTCTGCAGGACTAACTTGCTGTGCTTGTTGTTGCAGTTGTTGGAACTGCTGTAAAGCTTCAGATGGCATCTGTTGTTGTGCCAAGATATCTGCTTTCATTTGTAAATGTTCCATAATATGTGCATGCACTAAAGCTTGTACTTGTGCGTTCATTTGTACGGGTGGTGTATTAAGTAGGCTCATGTGCGTTGCTATATGTGCATCATGGTTTTGCTCAGGGAAAGCCTTAGCAGGATTACCCAATAACAATTGATTGTTTTCAAAGCCAGCTTCTACAGGTTTTGGCTCTGTTTGAGGAGGTGGTGCTAGTATTTGCTCCACGTTATCAACCCCTATAGCAGAATACATACGCTTGTAAGACTCGTAAATACCTGATGCACCGTGTACTTCTGGATTAGATTGGACTAATTGCATCATTTCTTGAGCCATAGCTATACGTTGTGATTGACTAAAGATATCTGGGTTAGAGATAGGAAATATATCTACTCTATCGTCAAAATCAGTTAATTTAATGGTATTGTTAGCGTTTGCCACGTTATATGGATATTCTTGTGGTAAATATTCTTTGAATACGTTAGCTAAGATACGAAACTCTTTCTTTTGCGAGTTATGTAATCTTTTGTGTATAGCAGATAATACCTTGGTTGATCTTTCTAATAAGGCTAATGTAGTGCCTACAGGTGCATTTGGATTACCTTGCCCTACATTAATCTCTGCAATAGAGGCAAATCTTTGTCCTGCGTTTACTAAGATGCCTAAAAGATTTAATAAAGTACCACTTGGCTCTTTAAAAGGTAACGGTTGGATAGATTCACGTAAGGAACCACCTGGAGCGTCAACATCTCTGAACTCGCCTGGTTGTATGGGTGTATCCTCATCACGAATCCTAATACCACGGGTTTTAAATCCTGCAGGTAGATTTGCAAGGGTACCAGCGTCTATCAACTGCCTTAAAATACTGGTTGAAGCTTTTGAAAGGCCTCCAATCATGTGTGTTAGACCAAAACCATAGAATCCTAGACCAGGAAGAAACTTAAAATGCACAAAATACTCTATTTTTTTACGCATAGGGTCGTCTTCAGCGTAATTACGGTAAATACTAAGAATATTACTGGTATTTGCATCAATAGTTACGATATAGGGTAGCTTTACACCTGTCATTAGACCCGTTTCATCCATATCTTCAAAGCCATCTATATCTAAATTACAGTGAACTTCGTATAAAACCGATACCTCACCCATATCGTAAGAGGGTTCTAGTCCTGAAAGCTCGTCAATTTCTTCTTTTACTTGACTATATTCCTCGTTATCGTAGGCTCCAACCTCAATTTTGCGGTAAAACCCTAAAGCTTGCATCTTTTTAACCTCATTTTCAGGCATTTTAACCACATTTGTGATTCTTGGACAAGATTCTAGGTCAGTTGAGAAGTAAGGCACGATTAAATCTTCTGGTGCAATAAATTTTGATACTGCACGGCCTAATGATTCGTCATAATATATTTTTTTGAACGCAGATCCAGCTAAAGGCAGATAAAATAGCATTTGGTCTAGCTCTTCATCAAACTCTTCCATTACATGCACTATCTGATAGTTCATAAAATCAGATACTCTTTGTGCTTGTTCTTCAACTACCGCATCATATTTGCCAACTACTTGTGTTTTTACAGGTCCGTTAGCTGGTAACAGCTCTTTGTATGCTTGGGCTTGAAAATTAGTGACTGCTTCGCCTAGTAATGGATGTATAACACCTGAAGCACCTTCAAAAGGCTCTGATCTTTCTTGATCAAACTTCATGCCTAAATATTTAAGGCCGTCTGTATAAGTTTTTTCCCAGTCCTCTCTGCTCGTCTTATCTTTTTCTATACCTGCTATTAGTTCTATAGATATGGTGTTAAGGGTATTATCGTCTAAGGATTCAGCTAGATTACTATCAAAGCCTGTATCTATTACCACATCATCTTCTGGACCAAGGACTGCACTACCGTCCTCTTGTAATTCAAAATCGTCTTGGCCTGCCTCTTCAATCGCTTCAATAGCGACTTGCATATCTTCGGTACCTTCTAGCGTGTTTTCAGATGTAGGTACGTTACCTGGTTGTTTTTCTATTGCCATTAATAATATGCCCTCTTAACTAGGGTTTTTTGTTCGTCCATATAATCGTCATGTAACGAAACTAAACCACCTTCCCTAAAACGCATTAGGGCTTGAGTCATAGTATCACATAAATCGTCATTTTTACCAAAAGGAAATGCTGC
>VTLG01002619.1_pt1 | contig 23300 bp, 23 predicted proteins | sample 4694571 | NCBI WGS metagenome assembly VTLG01 (sample SAMN12604809, study PRJNA352737) | marine metagenome | biome: ENVO:00000447; feature: ENVO:00000209|ENVO:00000569|ENVO:01000036; material: ENVO:00002151; isolation source: viral sequences binned using virsorter ...
TCATTGATCTAATATATTCTACTCTTCTGTATGGTGCATCATCAAAAGCTTCGTACCAAACTTTATCAGTTTTTAAACCATGCTTATTCTTTAATGCATCTATACCATAAAAAGATTCTTTTGCCATCCCTAACAAACCTTTTTTATTTTTATGTTCAGGTGTCATATAACTATAAATTTTTTCTATAGCTTTATAGGGAACCAACTGACCTTTTCTTAAATTTTCATAATCAGTTATTGCTTGATACAAATCTGCTTCATAATTTCTTTTGTTTCTATTTTTAAAATACATTCCATCTTCATACAAAACTTTTTCAATATCCCCCAGTTGATAATTAGTTCTACTCAATACTAACCAATTTCCTTCTTTTAAATTTATTTGATCAAAACTATCATACCATTTTATTTCTCCTTGGCGTTCTGATGGAAGCCAATTCTTATTGATTCTTTTTGAAATTCGATGTACAATATTGGCCGCTAATTTATGAATTTTAGAAGGCACTCTAAACGATTGAATTAACTGGTTTATCTTACCATCCAATGCAATAAAAGAATCTACATCGGCACCAGCCCATCTAAATATTGCTTGGTCATCATCCCCTGCAACAAAAGAATCTTGAGTATTATCCCAAATATTATGAGCCATTTGCCATTGGACTTTAGATAAATCTTGTGCTTCATCTATAAATGTCACATCAAATTTAGGACACTTATCACTCTTAATAAATTCTGTGATCATGTCATGAAAATCTATAAGACCATATTCTTTTTTATATTTTTTTATTTCCTGGTCCAAGATAATAAGTTTTTCTCTCGAGACTTCTTTAGTGTGTTCACCAAGATCATACTGTTGCATTACACTAATTTCTTTGTGTCTAGCTTTATCAATAATGCTTAACTCTTCACTATTAGAAGTAAAGAAAGCATTCCCTTCATCATGTTCCCACGCAGGAACAGAAAGAGGAAGTTTTAATTTTTCTCCTAAATCTCTATAATGAAATGGTTGCATTACATTTTCTTTTTTTAAACCAAGTCTTCTGAATGCTAAAGAATGTAAAGTTCTAAAGTGTGGTAGGTCATCTTCAGTTAAATTAAATTTTTTCATTGCTCTATCTCTTGCTTCGTATGCAGCTTTTTGAGTAAAAGCAAAATAACCTATCTTATCCGGATCAGTTTCTTTTAAATAATCATCTACTTTATTAAGTAATGTATGAGTCTTGCCTGTACCTGGTGGTCCTAATACTATTGTTTTCATCTATATTTCCTAAATAATAATCTCCACATCCATGACCGTGTAATAGAAACAGCCGTAAATATTAAAGCTATGTTAAAACTATCCAATATAGTTGGATATAGTCCAAAAAAAGGAAAGATATATAGCTGAATAAGAATTGCTAAAACTAATCCACTTCCTACATCTATAAAACTTTCAATTAAACTATTCATTAATACGGATCCTTCGGTTTATATTCTGGTGATTTAAATTCTGTCTTGATATTATTAAATTTTTTTACATACATAACTTTAATGCTTTTACCACTCGCATCTATTACTTTTATTTTTGCATCAAACCATTCTTTCATCCACGCTGAAGTTTTTTGATAATCATGAGACCATCTTCTTCTTTGTAAATGATCATGAAAGAAGTGTCTAAATTTAAAGTAATGATTCTCATCGTCACTCCAAACATTTCCTCTTTCAATATCTTCTTTTCTTTTTGTTTGTCTTCTATCACTACAATAATCTTCTAGGTGTTCTCTTAATTGATCTTCCGTTTTCATTCCTTCAGGTGCGTCTATAACTTCTCGCCCTGCTAACAATCCATTTATTAATTGTTTCCAATCTTTAGTTTTTAAAGTTGGTGGAAGCATTCCTACTCCTGCTATACATGCTTCTTCAAATAATGATTGCTGTCTTAAATGTTTTGGGCTATCTAATCTTAATCTTTTTCCATCTACGTTTAAATAATAATAAGGATGTTCTAATTGAATTTCTTGTAAGTCACTTAACTCGGGAAATGTTGGTGCATCTCCTATTCCATATTTTCTTCTTTTACATAATGTTTTATCACAATGACTACACATTGGTTCGTCTTTACATTTATATCCCCAGTCTTTTTTCTCTATTTGAGCTTTAATGATATCTATTTCTTTTTGGTCTAAATCTCCTTCCATATATTCTCTATGGAACCAAGAAATTTTTTCTTTCCAATCTTTCCATTTCTTTTTAGCAAAAACTCCAAAGTGAAATAATGCTGCGTTCCTTCCACCTTCTTTTATTCTTTCTGCGGCCAATGTTTCAATGCATGGTGGCCCGTCAGAAAAATCTGATTCGGGCCTCTGCACTTTTATGGAACCCACATCTAGTTGTTTTACTTTATTAATGATCCCATAAAATTCTAATAAACTTGCCGCTGCACCATCTTCTTTAAACGCATATCTTGTGGTGTTATCTCCTTTAAAATAAGGAAGGTTTAAAAAGTTTCCTGTGTCTTCTTCTGATTTTAATTCTATTTGTTTTGGAAATACTTCTGCATTAGCAAAACCTAATATAGCTCTTATCTCTAAGAGTTTATCTCTCATTATTTTAGCATCAATAAATTTTTGTGAAAATAAAAATATATGAGCACCACCACTTTTAGATCTACATACTACTAATGGTAATTTTAAAATTTTAATTTTGTTTAATAATTTTTTGTGGTCAAAACCTGCATAGGAATCTACATCAATACATCCCCATATACATTGATTGTTATCGTTAATAGGGATAATACCTAGTGTAGGTTCTACACCTTTAATATGATTTTCGTAATGACTCGATGTAACTGGTTCTCTTTTTACAAAAGATTTGCCTTTTAACTTTTCTCCATTTGCGGGAGCAGTATTAATGTAGGTACATCCATGAGCCCTCTTTAATCCATCAAATATCTTTTCAAATTCTGTCATAACTTTAAGTAGAGGCGTCTCCACTCTCGCTTCAACGCCTCTTGTTGCAACTATTCCCTTAGGAATTGCTTAATAAGGAGTTGACTCCGAGTTAACAGAATCGGATCCATGTTTAGCTTGAACGTTTCCCTTTGAAATATTCAAAGAAAAACTTTTAGCATTGTCATAGACCGCTCTATCTTGTACAGGACCTACTTTATCTACATCCCAACCAAACCATGTTCCTTTGTCGTTAGACTGTTGAACAGTAGTCAATTTATATACATGACTATATGTTGGTGGAGTAAATAAACCATTTTTACCCTGTAGTTTGATACCCATCATCATTGTATTCCATTTACGACTAGTCTTTAATTGAGTAGCCTTCATGGTGATCAATGCTGTGCTAGGATTATCGCCGAGTAACATTACAAAGTGACTTGCGGTATTCTCAAGATAATTACCATTTGGTAATCTATCTTTATTCATAGCATCTCTTTTTGCTGATGCTACTGCCTCAGAATCCACAGCATGTACTGTTACTGGTGCGCCCATTGATTCTCCTCTATCCTTCCATTCCACGTATTCTCTTTTATAAAAACACGGAATTACTTGGATACCTTTTGTACCATCATAAAGTTCATTTGTGACAGTATTTAAGATCATACCTGGTTGTGCACCTTCGATATGTTTAGCATGTCTCGTATTAACTTCTGGAGACAGCTGACCTAAAACTTTCAGAAATGGTAATGCAAGATCGTCTTGCGACATCGACTGAAAGCCAGCGTTCGCATCATCTTCAAATAATGTAGCTGATGGAAGCTTAGCGTTTATCTTTGGGATAACCGCATTTTGCTCGTTTTTTGCTTCGTTGTTCATAGTTATTGTTTCTTTGTTAGTTTGGTACGGTTTCCTACGTACACGTTAAATATGTCCATTGGCAAATTTTTACCTGCCTCAATACGCTCACGGACTAGCGCTTTTAAAGTCATGGGTTCTACCTTCAACTTTTGTGTCGGTTCGAACCCCTGACTCTTCGCAAGGTTAGCATAATCTACCGCCTTGTTATCTTCGTTACGTCCAAAGGAAACGGTCACATCATTTTTAATAATGTCACCTAGGCCATTGTCCCGAAGCCATTTATACGCTTTCTCTCTGTTTGCGACAGAAATACTTGCAGTATAGAAAGGTTTAACGTCAACTGATGAACCATCAGCTAACTTCAATTGAGATAATCCCATCTCTGATAACATAGTAGGAATTACATCTTCTGAAATTCTTGCAATCTCTTTTTGTGTTTGTTTTATTTTTTCTTCTTGAGCTTTTACTTCAGCTTCTAAATCTCTAAGTTTTAATACTTGATCTGATAATGATTTTATGTCTTTTGTTTTAGTTAAAACTTCTTCTTGGTCTTTTTCAAAATCTATACTCATTATTCTATCTTTCCTTTTTCATATAAGTTAATTGTTATTGGATAATATTTTCTTTCTTGTTGATCCCATTTTAATAATTTGTATTTGCCGTTTGTTATATCACTAACAATTGAACATGCAACCCCAATGATTGCTGGATCTCCAGTTAAAAGTAAATAATCTTTTTCACTAAAATTTTTTAATCCTTGTCTTAATTTAAATATAAGTGGACCTGGAGAAAAAATTATTTGTGAAAGTTCTGGAAGCAAAAATTTAAATTCACCGTATTCGGATGCACCTAAAATATTTATTTTAGGACGACCAACTCTGGTTCCTGCAATTTCTTGAATAACATAAACTGTATTTTCTGCTTTCATGTATTGACTTATATATTTTTTTAATATAATGTCAAGAGTATAGAAAGAAAAAATTATGAATTATAAATTTAAAACAAAACCTTATAAGCATCAACTTGATGCTCTAGAGATTTCTTGGAATAAAGAAGTCTATGCATATTTTATGGAAATGGGAACTGGTAAAACAAAAGTTCTTATAGATAATATGTCTATGCTTTATGACAATGGAAAAATTGATGGTGCCTTAATTATAGCACCAAAAGGTGTTGTAGGTACCTGGTATAAGCAAGAAATACCAACGCATTTAGTCGATCATGTCGAAAATAAGGCCATATTATGGCAATCAAATTTTACCAAAGAATACTCTAAAAAATTAGGCACTCTTTTTAAATCTGATTCCGACTTACATATTTTAATTATGAATGTGGAAGCTTTAAGTACAACAAAAGGTGTTGACTTTGCTTCTAAATTTTTATCTTCTCATAATACTTTAATGGCTATTGATGAAAGTACTACAATTAAAAATCCTAAAGCAAAAAGAACTAAAAATATTTTAAGACTTTCTAAACTTGCTAAGTATAGAAGAATTATGACTGGTTCTCCTGTTACTAAAAACCCATTAGACTTGTATAGTCAATGTGAATTTTTAGATCCATATTGTTTAGACTTTGCTTCTTATTATGCATTTAGAAATAGATATGCTGAAATGAGAACAGCTAATTTTTATGGAAGAAGTGTTCAAATTGTGGCAAGATTTCGTCATCTTGATGAACTTGCGGAAAAGTTAAAACCGTTTTCTTATAGAGTTTTAAAAGAAGATTGTTTAGATCTTCCTGAAAAAACTTTTATGAAAAGAGTAATTGAATTAAGTAAAGAACAAAAAGAGCTATATGCTCAAATGAAAAAGATGGCACTTGCCATGCTAAATGGAAAAGTTGTTACAACTAAAACTGCTCTTACTCAAATAATGAGATTGCATCAAATTACATGCGGTCATTTTACTGCAGATGATGGTTCAGTACAAGATATAAAGAATAATAGATTAGATGAATTAATGAATGTCTTAGATGAGATAGAAGGAAAAGTAGTTATTTGGGCCCACTATCAATATGACGTTAAAAAAATAATAAAGGAAATCCAAAAGGTCCACGGTCCGGGATCAGTGGTTGATTATTATGGATTAACACCTAAAGAAATTAGACAAAATAATATAGAAAAATTTCAGGGTGATGATGCAGTTAAATACTTTGTAGGTACACCAGCTACTGGTGGTTATGGAATCACGCTTACTGCAGCGTCGAACATGATTTATTATTCTAATGGTTATGATTTAGAGAAACGATTACAATCGCAAGATAGAATACATAGAATAGGACAAAAGAAACCTGTTACTTATATTGATTTAATTGCGGAAGATACAGTCGATAATAAAATCGTTAAAGCTCTCCGCAAAAAAATCAATATTGCATCAGAAGTGATGGGTGAAGAATTAAAAGATTGGATTTAACCTATCTTTATAACTTTCGCTTTTTTGTTTTCCGGTGGATTATAGAATAATTCCACTTTTAACATTCCGTCTTCTAGTTTCGCACCTTTACATTCCACGTATTCAGACAATTGAAGTTGTTTTCTAAAGGCACGCTTTGCTATACCTCTATGAACAAAATCTTCTTCATCTTCCGTAGATTTGCCTTTGATAGATAAAACTCCATCTTGAATTTCCACGTCTATATCTGATTTTTTATAACCAGCTACAGCCATTTCTAAGACGTATTTATCTTTCCCAGCTTTCTTTATATTATAATGGGGAAAGCCAGAGTTTATTTCAGGCAAATGTACACATCTTTCGATAAAACTTTCGAATCCGATGGCGTTATTTTTTAGGAAATATTTTAGATTTATTAGATTGGTCATTTAACCTCCTTGTTTAGACGATTAATAAATGGGCCTCCTAAAGCACCCAACACACAATATAATCTATTTATACCAAATTACAAGTAGCATAATAAATAAGATTAGTCCCTGATACTTGTTAAAAAAAGTACAGAACCACTTTTCTCGTCTAAGATCTACCCATCTTCTTATATCTGAAAACATATAGTCCTCCTTTTACTTGACGTATCTATCTGTAGATAATCCAAGTACTGGTTTATATTGGGTTTTACCATCAACTTTGATGGCCATTAAATATTCTTTCCGATTTGAATTTATTTCTTTCTTATAGCTTACATGAACCCACCCTGAATTTGGCTGTCCAGGCTCAAAATATTCAAGGATTAGCTGGTCAAACATAAGGTTTTCTTTGATCCAGTCAGATACCTCGTTATTAGGTACTCCAAATATCTCAAAATCCGCCGCTTCTCCCTTGCAATGTTGACTTTTGCTTGAACTACCTATCTTTTGGGACAAAATTTCGTTACGATAGCCACTGGTAATGGTAACTACGTGGTTAAAATGGTCTCTAACGGGCTGTAGGACCCTCTCACAGAGCAATCTGAGGTTTTCCTGCTCATCTTCATTAGGGTTGTTATCTAGGCCCATTCTAGTGGCTGTTTGGCTTTTTGTTAGCTCAGCCAAGCTAAAATTCTTACTTAATTTCATAATAATTTGAAAAGCACTCCCACAATGATTCCCACCGCAGAGGCTAAACCTCCTATAATGTAGAATAATAACCTATCGCTCTTAGTATGTAAACCCTCAATATCCTGGTGAATATGCCTTAAATCGTTAGTTTTTATGGTGTTTATAGAAGTTTTTAGGCCCTTTATATGCCCATATAAAGCTACTATATGCTCACCTGTGGTCTTTGGGTACTTCATGCTAAACTCCCTAATCCTTGGTTTTGTCTTTGTGCTATTAATTTTTCTTCAGGATTCAATAAAGCTTCCTGAGTTTGTGTTAAACCTGTCATTTCGTTAACTTGACTCCCAGAAAAAGTAGGACTTACGCGCGACGCGGTGAAAATTTCAGATTCCAATGGTGGGGTACCTATCGGAGCTGAAGAAACTTTTTTGTTCTCTATATTTTTTTGTCGTTCTTTAAATTCTTTTATTTTTTCTTTTTCTTCTATCTTTTTTTCCTGCAATTCTTCTTTTAATATATCTTGATATGTTTCTTGATCTTCTTTCATCGTATCAATTCTTATATTAAATGGCACACCTATTTCATCTTCTATTTTATCCATACTTATTCCTAAAGGCACTCCTATCCACTGTGATTTTAACCTAGTAAGTAGGTCATAATCAAAAAATTCATTAGGTAAATAATTAATACCTCTTGCCCTACTAATTTCTTTTACTTGAGCAATAAATGCATTGTTATCTGCCAGTGATAACTTAGGCACGTTTGCAGGTAGATATCTTCCTTGCATTAAGGACGCCACTTCTTTTTCTGAAAAAGCTCTTCGTCCTTTTAACATAGACATAATATCTAATTCACTATAACCTATTGTTCTTAACTTTTCTATGTCTTTGTATGCTTCTGACCATATTCTGTATCTATTTTGTTGATATTTATTAAAATTTTGTGGGATGTTTATAGGTTCCATTCCATTTGCAATTCTATCTGCGTCCTGTTCCAGAGCATTAGCACTAATAGACCTATTAATAAATACACTTCTCGCTGCTCCTAGTTCTCCTGAAATTTGTCCTACTTTATATTTCATAGATTTAAATGCATCTATTTCTCCCATTCTAAAACCAGCTATAGTTGCTGCTGTCTCTTCCATAGGATCAAACTCTACAGCACTCTTACTTATCTGTCCATCAAATGCTCTCCATATTTTTTCAGCACTCTTTAATGTCGTTGGTAACATTTTAGAATAAATATGGTAAAGAGTTCTACTAAATGGATCAATGTCATTAGTCCAATCAGCAATAGTTCCCCCACTTTTTGTTTTTGCAACACCATTTTGATTTGGTGTTACTTCTTGCAATGTTTCATACCATATTGCTTTAGTAATAAATGGTTCAATTGCTTTCATGGTAGAATCAATCATAGATTTTGCAAACAAATTTAAAGTAGATTGATCTGTTTTCTTTCCAGCATTCCAATTTTCCATAAATAATTTAAAAGGAACTATAACATCTGAATAAGGCATTAATGTATCTGCATCTACAAATTTAATTTTTTTAGTTTTTTCATCTTGGGCAGCTAAAGGAATTAAAGTGTGTCCTTTTTGGAACTCCGGTGAAAATCTTTCCTTGTATGCTTGTATTATTTCATCTTTAACTCCAGTCATCATTAATGCTGTCTGATATGCAACAGGAACTAATGCTCCTACTGTTGATAAATATCCCATTAATCTTCTTGCACCCATTTGTCTTATGTAAGGGTTGCTTGATGCCATTTCGCCTGTACCTCTTCTTAATATTTGATAAGAGTTTCTCCACATTTCTGATGTAAAACCTACGAAGTTTCCAAAAAAAGGAACTTTTCTTATCGTTTGTACTGCTCTTGGTACCATTGAATAGTTAGGATATGTATCTCTAATTATTAAACCAGATACTTCTTTAATAGCATCGTCAAGTGTTTTTAAATTTTGACCATTTTTTCCAGCAGTTAACGATCCAGATTTAAGTGGGTTCCATTCAAACCCTTCTACTTCTCTAAAGTATTTTTTAACATCATCTAAAGTTTTAAATGCAGGTTTTAATTGAGACTTAGTAAATTGATAACCATATAATTTCCAAACGTTATCTCCTAATTGATATGCTTCAAGAGATTTTTGAACTAATTTTCCTACTAATCCTTTGTTAGTTAATAATCTTGCAAATATTTCATCAGTTACCGGCCCTATTTTACCAGTATCACTTACAGTTCTACCTATTACATCATCAGTAACGTCTATTGTATCTCCTTTTCTTATTTTTTTAATTACTTTTTCTGCGGTTGCTTTAATATTAGGGACTTTACTTGATCCAATAAGTTCAGGTATTAATTCTTCAAGTTCTCTTGCAATAGTAGAATTATCTAAGGCTCCCATCTCTAAGGCTTCATCCATCAATGCTCTTAAAGCATTGGGATCGTCAGTCTTACCTACCATTTCTTTCCATAGCATTTCAAAGTTGTCCGCTACAGATGCTCCAGAACCTACATGTCCGTTAGCCATAGCAAATGAACTAGCTGTTGTTATGTTTCTCATTTGAGTCATTAATGAAAGAACAGTTTTATTAATCTGGGTTCCTGCTTTAATAGCTAATAAACTTTTATAGAATGGAAGTTTTAATACTTGATCTATTAATAATGTTTGATCACTAATGGCCTTGACCATTTCAGGAGGAGCTAACATATTACTTCCATCTTTATTTTTAAATATATCTTCAAGATCCATGTTGTATGGTTTTTTAACTACGATTTCTTTTAATGATCTAGGATTAACAATATTATTTTTTGCAATAAAATCTAAATATTCATTTCTATTTCTAAATATCCATTTACCTAATCCTTGTTGTGCCATTTCTCTGTATGCATTAAAGGAGTGAATAGTGTGAGCTTGTTCAACCAATGTATCTAATATAATACTTTTAGGATCTCTTACTTTACCTAATAGGTTTGCTATTTCATCTGGAATATTTTTAACATCTTTAAATATATTAGCTGGGACTCTAATAGCTGCAGCTTCGTTCATAATTTCTTTTAGTCTCATTCCTGGAGTAGTTCCTTCTCTTCTACCAATAGCCAATATAGAGTTTACTTTTTCTGTTGCATCAGCAACTAATCTTTTATAAGTTTCAGTTCCTTTTCGTGCATTTTTATATAGCGGATCACTTTGTCTTAACAAATTCATAAAATATTTAATACCTTCATCCACTGCTTCTTTAGATGCTCGCCATTTAGAGTTCTTAAAAATTTCATAACTAGTGTGTAGATATCTACCCATGTTCTTAATCATTTCTTCTCTTACATCTAGGTCTCTAATAATAGGTTGAAGAGCTTCTGTTTGATCATCAATCATTTTTCTTATAGCTCTTGTTCCTGTTCTTAAAACTTTTGGAAGTTGCTCTATTTTCATTTGACCTCTTAATACTTTTAATACATCATCCCAATAACTCATAGCAGCTACAGATGTTCTGCTGTTAAATGCAATGTCACTAAACCCTGCTTTAACTAAACCATACATAGATCTATCTAATTGTCTTTGCCATATATCAAAATTCTTTTTTACTTTCCTCACCATATTTTGTTGTAGTCTCATGGCTGTTGCAGAACCTCTATCAAATTTCCAATTAGGTGTTAATGGTGCTACTACCCAGTCATCTAATAATCTTCTGAATGTATTAAAGTCAGAGAATTTCCAGTATTCTCTCTTAGGTATACCAAGTTTAGTCATACCTTTAGTCCAACCTTTCTTAGCTAATCTAAATAGACCTGGTATTCCAATACCACCTTTAGTTTGTGCTGACATAATTTTACTACCTAAACCTAATGTCATGTCCGCTAAGCCAGGAATCTTTTTAATAGGACCCATTTGTAAAGACTTAGGTAGCTGTTGTCCTGCTAATACTTTTCCAGTAGTTTTAGCCGCTAACTTTAATGATGGTCCAATCAATGTTATACCACCAACTAAAGCTGTACCTTCAGCTCCAAATTTTAATTTGTTTCTAAGAATTGCAGCTGCTCTTTCTTTACCCGTAAGTCCTTCAAGACTTTCAGATTTTGAATTAACTAATTGTTGTTGTAACCAATTTCCACCTTCTTCTTCTGTCTTTCCAAAGATATCTCCCATTGTTTCATTAGCTTGGTTAGATACCATAGCATCACCTACAGCTGCTGGTAACACCCAGTAGCCACCAAACCTTGCAATGTCCATTCCTGTTTTAGTTCCTGTAAGAGAAGGAATCTTAACTTTCTCTAAAGCACCTGCAGCTTTAGTAGCAGCTTTAGTTCTGGCCATTTTACCAATAACTTTTTGTGCTATCTTTCTAGCAATACCCCACCCTAAACCATATTGAACTAAAATAGATGTAAACTTAGCAACGGAACCTTGTTTGTCCCCATAGATATCCATTAACTCTACTGCTGGTAAAGCTTTTTCTACTATAGGTAAATAATCTGTGTCTAATGCTAAGTCTGATAATGCAGCTCCAAGTTCCGCGATCCCTGCTGCAGTGTTCGCGACTCCGGCGCTTACTCCCACTATTGGTTGGGCTACCGGATGAGTAATTAATTTATTAACAGCTTCTTTTCCTTTTTTAGATTCAGGTCTATAAGTTAAATCATAGAAACCTTTACCAAGATATCCATAGTCTAAAAATTTTTTCTTATCTTCTGGATGAGCAAACTTTAAAAAATCCTGTATATCTGCTTTACCTTCACTAGTTAATTGAGTCATCCATGAATCAATTACTTGAGGACTTTGATTAAAAATATGTAGATAACGTTCTAAGTCTTTTGCTTGATCAATTGGGATTTGTTTTAAGGAAGAGTGCCACTTCTTTGGAAGAGGAGCGGATTCTTTTTTTACTTTTGGTGCGTCACTTCTAGTGAAAAATTTCTCAAAAAGAGATGCCATTGGACCTCCTATGCTATAGCGCCTGACATTTCATCAGTGTTAATAACTAATTCAACTCCCCATTTTTTATTGAATGCTATAACATCATCTTGAGTTTCAATGTCAGCAAAGTCTGCGAAGGCATCAGGATTATATGCAATTAGTCTTACAACATCATCAGTAATTTCTTCAGGTAATCGTGATCTTAATAAAACAAATGGATCGTCAGAAGGCATAGTTTGTGCAGGCATACCCATTTGTTGTCCCATTTGATCTATATCAATATTTTCTGTCATAGACATATCACCTTGTGGTGTGTCAATATTTTCTGTCATAGACATATCTGTTTGTTGATCCATTACAGGACCCATGCCCATGTTGTATCCAGGTCTACCACCCAAAGCCTCATTGCTTCTGCTTATAAGCCCACCATAATGCATCCTAACTCTTCTCTCTAATTCTTTGTTAAATGCTTCTCTTTCTTTTTTTGTCTCTTGAGGCCATCTTGGAGTTGGTATACCCCCAATAGTGTCCATTTGATCTACCATCATTTTAAATATTTCAAATCTTAATGCTGATTGAGGTTTCCAATAATCATTACCTAAACCCATTAAATGATCCCACATACCAAATTTTCCTGCGTCCATCAATTTTTCTATGCTACCATACTCAGCTAATAATAGATCCGCTTCTTTTTGAGCCTGTCTTTTTTCTTGAATATTAGTAGGACGTTTAGCATTCAGCAGACTGACTTCATAGTCTCTCTCTGCTTTTAGTCCCTCCAATGTAAGACGTTCATCTGATTGACCTAATTCTCTTTCTTTTTGATTCATTTGTTTTTTCAGAGACCATTCATCAAATGCTCTATCTCTTCTTCCCCATTTACCAGTTTGCATTTTTTCCAATAGTTCTAGATCTGATAGTTTTTTAGCTTCTGCTTTAACTTTTGCTTCATCACTTCTTTCAAGAGCTAAGTCAGCTGCATTCATTAACCAATCTTTTCCTGTCGGTGCATCTCTAGCAGTTCTATAAGCATCAGAAATTAATTCTTTAAAACCATAGGTAGGTTTCTCTGGATTTAAAATTGCTTCTCTAGCTGCATCAACTCGCTCGTTCAATCCATTATCACCTGCATCCCAAGTAAAACCTTCACTAGTAATTTCTTCAACGTCTCCTCCCTTACCTTCTTCTAGTATTTTTTTGCCCCAAATATCATAATCTCCTTGAATACTTGGATTTGCAAAACCATAACGTCTTAAACCGGAAGTAATACCAGTACCATCGGCACTGCCTCCTATTTTAAACATCGGTCTTCTTAAAACTGTTGCCATATTATCCTTGTGGGTTCCAAATTCCTTTTAGGTAGTCCATTACACCTAATCCACCAAGTCCTGATTGAATTGCAGACATACCAGGGGTAGGTTGTTGCATCATAGGTCCAGATATATATCCCGCAGCTTGTCCCATTCCTCCACCTAATCCAGCTAATAAATTAGCGTACCAATTTACTCTATCTTTAGGTTCTTGGTATTGTCTTTGTGTTGCTAGGGCAGATGTGTCTAAACCTGCTTGTCCATATAACTGTCCAGCTTGACCAAGAGATCCCAGTTGTGCAATGTCACCTGACTTCATTAACTGTTGTTGTTTAGCCAGATCCATTAATGCTTCTCTATCATCTGTTCTTGCCGCTCTTGCATCAGCAAATGCGTCTGCGTCTAGACCAGCTATTAATCTTGCTCTATCTACTAATGATTGTTGCATAAAATCTGATTCTGCTAGGCCGTGTCTACCACCACCAAAAGCTCCTGCTTTTAATGCGTCAGCTTGTAAAGTTTGCTGGTCTCTTAATCTTTGATCATCAAATTCTTGTAATGCTGTAGACTTAACAGCTGATTGATAAGGAGACATATAAGTAGATAAAGATCCTACTCCTGTTCCTGCTCCAGTACCTGTTAATTGTGCCGCTCCAACTTGTGAACCAGCTCCTGTTAAATATGGTTGATAACCTGCAATACCTGTACCTGTTCCAATACCAGTTACAGCTCCAGTAGTTGGGTCTCTTGTAAATGCACCCAGTCCTAGTTGGCCGGCTGCTAAATCTTGTGCTTGTTGTGTAAACTTATCGAGACCTGCTTGTTGAGGCAGTCCCATTTGCGCGGTAGTTAACGGCTTACCGGCAATTGTTGATGCCATATTAATGGCTGTGCCCGCACCTGCTTCTAACGCTGGAAATGGTTTACTTATAGTTGTTTGTGTTGACATTATACTATTGCTCCTATTCCTTGTCCCATACCTTCTGATTCTTCAGAAAGTCTTCCGCCTTGTTCTAAATTTTTCATTACATTATATAGACGTTCTGCTCCAAGTTCAACATCTCCCTCACCTGCACCTGCTACCGCTTGGTCAGTAAATACAAATTCATCTTTACTTAATCTTGCTGGTACATCATCTGCTTTAGGCTCTTCACCATAAGGCATAAACCCACCAGTGTATCTCATGTCTGCTTCAACTTCTTCTCCACCAAGACCTTCGCCTTGATCACTTCCCCATTTTAATCCTGTTCTTTTTTGTGGGGGAAACTGTGCACTACCCATAGCATATCTAGTTCTAGGTAAACCACCCATAGCATTTCCATCAGCGTCTATATCATCTCTCATTTGATCTATATAATCTAAGAAATCATCAAAGCTTCCATTAAATTGACCACTTGCTATTGCTTTTACATAAGATTTATGAAGTTCTTCGTTCAGAGATCCTTGACTATATCTAGTTCTAGGTAAACCACCCATAGCATTTCCTTCTCCTTCATAGATAGTTCCTTCAGCCCATCCTTCTGTTTGTCCTCCAATTTTATCTCTCCAATATTCATATTCTGCCTCACTGCCTGGCATTGAATCTCCAACACCAGCTCTGTTTGCCATTTCTAATGCTTCAGAATAAGAACTAGAAGCAGCTAGAATTGAACTTACAACTTCAAATTTTCCTTTAGTTCCGCCACCACGTGACTGAGATAAAGTTTCAAATATTTCTCCAAAGCTTCCTTGACCTGGTTCCAAAGCTCCACCTTGAAGATCCATGAATAAACCTTTTTTACCTGGTCTCCATATTCGTTCTGTAGGGTGTCCTCCTCCAGTCCACGTACCTTTACTCCCAAATAAATTTGCATCTAATTGTTTTCCAAAGTCACCGAATCTAGTATTTAAAATTCCTTCTTGACTTCCTACACCTTGTCCAGTTAAAATATTTCTAAGAGAAGATCCTCCTCCCCATTTTCCATAACCCATACCTGAGCCACCCATACTTTGTGGCATACCAAATCTCATGTGTGGTAACATAGCCATTCCCATGATCCGTGGATCAAGTTTGCCATGCATTTTTAATGAACCAAGACCAGCCATCATAGGACCTGCAATAGGACCCATGAAAGGTGCAGCCCAAGTCATAGCCGGAGCTAATTCTTTTGGTATTAATTTCTGTGCAGCTTTCTTTACAGGTTTAAAAATTTTTTTAGCAGTTTTTTTTATTTTTTTCCAAGGTTTAAAATATCCAGTTCTACTTCCCATTGGAGTACCATGAATAATTCCACCACCAATACTTCCACCACCTCTATACGTTGGACGTAAAGAAGCCAAACCACCACCCCTAAATCCTTGTTGTATCATAGGATTTTGAGCTTGGCCTTGTTGCATTCCTGCTAGTAATGCTGCTTGTGGTTGATTAATACTTTGCATATTATTTAGCTACTACCTCCGCTACTTGAATTTTAACATCTTGTCTGAAATCATCGTCAGTTGTATCTGTTTCTGGGTTAGCTACATCAGAATCAAAATGCGCTTTATCATTATAAACCGCTCCTGTTCTTTTATTTTTGATAGTGACTGTAGCTTTAGCCGGTAAGACCGGGACTTTTTTGCCATCTACCATTACATATTCTTCGCTCATATTACCTTGTTATTTGTAGGGCACTGACTGTAACGTCTACAGGTTGTGCGTTTGTGTTGATTTTCAATATATCAGAATCTTCTAAAACTACAACATTTCCAGCCCCTAAAACAGTGTCTGTAGCCAGATTAGCTAGAGAGGCATTGTAGTAGATTGTTGTACTTGATGACGCTGATGTATCAGTTAATTTAAGAGAGAAAGTAGCTGCTCCTCCCGATCTATTATAGACAAAAATAGTATTAATAATAGCTGTTGCATCTGCAGGGCATGTATATATTGCCTCATCTGAACCTGTGGATGTTATACTTGCTATATTATTTTTATAAGTATTTGCCATTATTTAAAAAACCATGCTTGTTGTTCACTAGTTTCTTCTGGTATTTGATTAGAAAAAGTAGTGTTTAATTGTTGTATTAATTGTTCTAGTGTATCCATTAGTTGATCTAGCTGACTTGGTGTATATTCAGGTCTAGCTTTTGGAAATCCGAGTCTAACTATTTTCTGTGCCATATTACCATCTATGCCAGTCCCACTCATCCGTTATCATGGGTTCTCCTGTTTGCTCTATTATTCTTTTTTTGTTTAATCTAGGTAAAAAATCAGATCTTACGGGAAAATCTTGATTTTGCCATGATTCTGGTTGTATATATTTACCTTGGTCCCAATCATACTTCCCATAGTCAGTGCCCGATGACGTTTCTTCTATCGTAATATCTGGTTCAGTAATTCCTCCAGTGTTAGGTTGTCTGCTATTTAAATTTTCCATATATTCTGCAAATGTTATATCATTAGGATTGCCGCGTCGTACGTCTTCATAGTTAGATTGTAAAATTGCATCATCCATATTATAACCACTTTCATATGGTCCACCTAGTCCTTCAAAGTCATTAATACCTGTTGTTAGTGTATCTAAATTAGAAGTAGGTCTATTAAAATTGTTCCACGGTCCGGGTCCACTGCTACCCATTGTATAATGTTCATCATAGTCCGTATCGTAAATAGGATCAGTCCATCTATCCCTTCTTGCCATAGGTACGTCACTTCCTTCAGGAATATATACTTTTTGATCTGCAGGGGCAGTTAAACTTAATTTATTAAATTCAGACATGTCTTTAGCTGGTTTTTTTCTGCCTCCAAATAGACCTTTTAAAAGACCTAAGATACCAAAAGATGGAAATGCATCTCTCATTTCTCCAAAATTTTCTTTATCAGTATAATATCCTGGTCCTAATGGGCCATCACCTCTTCTATAATTTTTAGTAGGATCACCCCATGCAGGTAAACCTTTTATACCTCTGTATCCTGGCGCACCTCTACTAAATAAATTTCCAAAGAAACTTGGTGTACCATAAGATTTGTAAGCAGACGCCATATGTTTTCTTTTATAAACTGGGTTTCCAAATTTATCTACTCCAGTTTTAACATTCATCCATTCAGGAAGATCAGAATATTTTCGAGTTAATTTACCTGGGGCCGATGTTTGACTTTTAAAATTGTCTGGTAAATCTTTAATATTACCTGTTAAAAGATCTTTCATCATCTTTTCATTCATAGCCCTGTCTCTTAAATTTTGTTGACTGCTACCTCCTCCAGTATCACCAGCAGGACCGCTATCATAAGCACCTGGACTTCTATCTCTAGTGTAATCTCCTTGTGAGTCTAAAGAAATAATTCCTGAAGGACCTTCATTAGGGCCTTCTGCTAATGAACCATGAATGTTAGCTTTCATGATCATATCTTTTTCTGGTTGAGTAATGTATGCTAATTCTGTTGGAGGTGAATCAGGTCCTGATCTCCATTTTTTTGGAGCACTAACCATTTCTTGTTTACCTAAATAATTTTTCATTCCACCTTGATCAGCCCAGTCCATAATTCCACCGCCACCTTTAGCACCATAACGATCAGTCCATTCTCTCGCGATCCGTGGTTCGTTAGCCCACATCCATCTTTTTTGTTTATCTGATTTAAAAGGCATTAACGTCTCCCCGCTGGTTTAAGATCAGCTCTAAATGTACCAAATCTCCATGAATCATTTACTGCTGAGCTAGCGATATATAAAGCAACTTGTCTTGCACGTGCTCTACAATCTCTTTTAGTTGTTGAACTTGTAATAGCAAAAGGTCCTAAAGGACTTCCTGTTTTTGCTGTAGCTGGATAATTAGTTAACTGTAAAGTTACATTAACTGTTCCATCTAAATTTTTAAAGTCAGGAATAAATCTAGAAATTGACACTAGATCTTCTCCTTCTTGTAAGAAAAAATCTCCTGATGTAAGATTTGCTGGTAATGCTTGTCCATTAGCATTGTTTCCTGTTTCTTGTGCATATAAAAAACCTCTTCCTGAACTAACTCCTTGAACCGTAGGAGTTGCTGTAGATGTAGAAGTTTGATTATACTCTGTTGCGTAAGGTTTTGCAAATACTCCTTTGTCAGACCATGTGGTTCTAGATAAAGTACCCACTGACCATACATTTTCTAGGTGATTATAGGTCACTACTCTATCAATAACATTTGAAGTTTCACTTGGATAAAACCAGCTAATTTCATTAAATTCATCATTAACAGCTGTATATATTTCAGGTACCAGTCGGATATCATTAAATACATAATCTTCTACTGTACATGGGATGGTTTGAACGGATCCATCATACTTCAAGAATCCACCTGAAGAACCCATCCAATAAGCGACACCATCCACATCTACCGCCGCGTGCTGCCCAACGCATCCGCACTGTCTACCTTGTTGCTTAAATCCGAAAGTAAAAGGAGGTCCTATAAATTGCATAGAATGCAATGAAGTGTCAGTCCAAATCAGAATTTGTCCTCTTGAACGAACAGCCGCTCTTATTTCTGATCCATCGGATATTCTTTGAAACCCCGCAGTATTTGTTGACTTAGGGGTAAACTCTGTAATGTCTTCTTGGTTAGAAAATCTAACCATCATAGGATCTTGATTATTACTTGATCCTAAATCTGAAGTTCCAAACATAACTAAATGTCTGTCTGGTGTTGAAATTAAACTAAATAAAGTTTGATGTGGCATAGTTGCTGTGTTTTTATTTCTTGTAAAATAAGGCGCTGCTACTGAAGTATCGTAATCAATTAAATTAATCATCGGTAGCATGCTTGATTTAAAAGCACTAGTGTCCCAAATATAAGTTCCACCATTAAATTTTGTAGCAATAATATCTTCTCCATATAAATCTATCATCCAGTTTTCAGCATCAATTGCAACTGTACTTGGTCTAGCTGTACCCCACGTAGATTGACTCCATGTTCCAGCACTCCATCCAAAACCTAATACAGAAGTTGCGTCTCCAGTATTTAATTGAATAGTAGCTGTAGCTGACCCATTAGTGGAAACATTACCAGTTGCAGTGCTAGCCATTTCAATTGTAAAACTATTAGTAGCAACCGTTTGTATTTCAAATTCTTTTTCAAAATCACCATTAGAATAACCTGAACCTGATGGAGCTGTTACACTAGCAAATGTTACAAAATCTCCGGCTACTGCTCCATTACCTGTCCAGTGAACCGTGACAGTAGCGTCACCACTAACAGTAGTAAAGGCTGAAGTTAAAGCTTGAGCAACTCCTGTATGACCATAAGCTCCATATCTTTGAGGGCTTACATCATAGAAAGTAGTATTAGTTTCTTGAAATATGTATTGCTTTTTATTAGTAGCAATTGAATCCAATTTTTCTGATTCTAAAGATAAAAAAGTTTGTTGAGCTCTAGGTGCGCCAAGTAAAGCTTTATTTCCAACTTGAGTCCAACCACCTATTTTTTCTGGAAGTCCATATCTAAATCTAACCATATCACAATCTACCCATTGTCCTTCGGCTCCTGTTTCAGTGAGCTGTTTGTTTATGCCGGGTGCTAGTTTTATAGCTGTTAGCGCCATTCAATCTCCTACGTCTTAATTATATAGTTAACAACAATGTAAGGCGATAATGTAGCTATAGTAGCTGCATTACCTGTAAACGTGTGAGTGTGTGTTGAACCTGATCCTGTTGCTAATGTTCTTAAAGTTGGTCCGGAAGCCGTTGACCCTGATGCTTGAGTCACTGCAGTCTGAGTTGTTCCAGTACCACCTGTCCATGTTCCTGAAGGAAAACTAGTTCCCCAAGAATCGTGTCTGTGTGATGGTAGTTGTGCTTCTGTTAACGCCGTGCCAGAATTAGTTCCAGCTGGTGTATAAGAAGCTGATGTAGCTCCGCCAGTCCCTGCTAAGTTATATGAAGATCCACCATCATAACCAATTGGAAATCTTGCTTCTAAGTTTGGAAGACCAAATGTAGAAGCGCCGTCTCCAGCTCCATAGGTTGTACTAATAGCAGAAAATAAATCTGAATAAGTTGATCTTGATATGTTTGATCCATCACAACGTAAGTATCCTGTTGGAGGAGAAGCTGCTCCATACATAATAATTGCTCCAGTAGGATTGACAGAACTAATAGTTTCAAAAGCTGGAGTTCCACTAGAACCTGCTCTTAAAAACTGTCCTTGTGTTCCAGCCGATGTAATTTGTAATGCGCTGGTACCATTACCATATATAATTCCTTTTGATGTCCAAGTCCCTGCTCCTGTTCCACCTTCTGTGACAGCAAGATCAGTTCCTAAAGTTAATGCTCCTTGTATATTTGCATTTCCACTTGTATCAATTGTAGTGAACTGTGGATTTTTCATTGCACTGTGGACTTCATCACTTCCATCAGCCCAGATAATAGCGTCTTTACCATTAGGTAAAGTAAAAGTTGCGGCTCCCGATCCTTGAGTAAATATAATACTTCTAGAAGCTGAAAGACCATTACGCACAATAAAATAAGCTGAAGTAGTAGCAGTAGAAATTGTAACCGTAGCATTTCCACCTAAATCTCCTGCGTCACCAAAATTTAAAGCACGATACATTCCTGTTTTAACATTACTTGCACCTGAACTTGGTGCTGCTGCTCTTATATCTAAAGTATAGGAAGTTGATCCAAGAGTAATAGAACTGTATCCTATTAATCTATCTATAATATCCCAGTTGTAGTTGGTTGTATCACCCCATGTACCGGACTGATCACCAGCTCCCATTTTTTCTATTCCGAGCGTTGTACTATATGTTGACGCCATAATTTATCTCCTAATCTACTCTTGTCCAAGTGTTTGGATTTGCATCATCCACTTCGGTCCAAGCTTGTGCTACTAATTCCCCAGTAGCCACGTTTAATGCATTACCTGAAACGGTAATAGTAGCATTACCTTTTATAGTAACACTTCCTGTTGAAGCTTGCAACTGTACTCCTGTGACAGGTACATCTACTCCAACTACTACTGTAACGTTTCCTAGCGATACATTTAACGCATTGCCCGTTACAGCAACTGTCGCCCCACCTTTTATAGTAGAAGTTCCAAGAGATACTTCTACTTCAACTCCACTTACGGCTACCGAATGATCGATAGCAATTGTTGGAGTCCCTGTTAATACTTGTAATGCATTACCACTTAAAGTAACTGTTGCATTACCAGTTATTGTCGAGGTACCTATTGCAGTGTTTACCTGAACACCACTTACCGAGACAATTCTAATCTCAACACCTTGTGTTGCAAAAGGTGCTTCACAAAAAGCCAGATTACCAAACATCTTTACGCTCCGTTGTCGATGATGTTATTGCCCTCTATCTTGGCCCATTCTTGAATTTCTTGGTAATCTGTGTTGTCTGGATCTAGTGGCACAATACGTGTTCTGTTAGATCCAACATAAGTTATTTTGTAAGACGAATGTCTAATCTCTGGTACTGTTACATATTTTTTTTCAACTGTACTAATGACCATAATTATAACTCCGCGTCCGCTGCCATATAAGCACTTGCATTAGCTCCATAAACTATTCCACATTCATTCGCTGACGCAGATATATTACTGGATACTAAATAAGTTTGTTGGTTTTTACCTTCATCTTGTATGCTATCAATTCCATTAAAAAAATCTCCTGTATTATGATAAAATTGATAATAGTCTGTGCCAGTAACTTGATCAACAGTTGGGTTTGCTCTCATCTGTGTCGGAAAAGTTATGACAAAATCCATTTGATTAGCGTAATGAACAACCCCTAAACCTAAAGAGGAATTATTACCATCTGCATATTTATAGTAATATCTATAACATCTTTGTAAATTTACACCATAAGGAATTACTTCAAAATCCGTGGCCACCGAACCGGCTTCTAATTGTACTCCTGTAATCCAAAAATTATTGGATGTACTATCTAAAAAATTAACTTGACTTGATGTTCCTAATTTATCACTACCAGCAACCCAAGTATTATTTGTTGCATGAAAATTACTTCCAGCAGCTAAAGTAAATATAACTCTAAAACCTTTAGCATTAGAATTTACTATTGCTCCAGCAGAATTAGTAATTAATGTTGTGCTTCCAGCAGTAGGTGTTAAAGTTATTGTTTTCTTTTCCCATGTACTTGCTGATGAGATTGTGTATTCAATAGGACATTCATATCTAGTTTCGCCACCAGCATCTTTAACGAAAGAAATACAATAAGTTCCAGTCTTAACTGATTTTACCCAGAAAGATAATGTTAAACTTTCAGCAGATGATGTTCCATATTTTAAATATTGTAAATTTTGTCCTTCAAAACTTGTAGTAAAAGCACAATACTGGGCTGCCGCGATAGTTCCATCTGCAGTTGTGCAATCAACTTTTAATGAACTAGCAAAATCAGATCCTGCTGGAACATCTGTATCTTGTGTAACTGTCACAGCGCCATCTGTACTTTCATCCATTGTAAATCTATCTAAAGTATAACCATTAGCTGCAAATGAAGTTCCACGTTGACTTACAGCCATGTCACCATTGATTACAATATTCCTGAAGTTCGGTTCACGAACATCTGCTATTGCTGGTGGTTGAATTCTTGTTAATGCCATTATGATCTAAATGCCTCTATTTCGTCGTCTGTTAATCCTAAAGCTTTTAATTTTGCATCAGCTGAAGCTTTGTCGGTTGTTTTTTTAGTAATTGCATCTTCCATTTCTTTTACTACAATAGGAATTTGAGCTTCTATATCAGCCTTAGAAATTGGAGTTTCTCCATGTTCCCAAACAATACTATTAATATCTTCTCCACTTACACTAAGCTGTGCATCAGGTTTAATTTTTAAAACTGCTTCTATA
>VTLG01004376.1_pt1 | contig 23300 bp, 19 predicted proteins | sample 4694571 | NCBI WGS metagenome assembly VTLG01 (sample SAMN12604809, study PRJNA352737) | marine metagenome | biome: ENVO:00000447; feature: ENVO:00000209|ENVO:00000569|ENVO:01000036; material: ENVO:00002151; isolation source: viral sequences binned using virsorter ...
GTACCCGACCAATAAGATCGAGGAAAAAATCCTCGTAAACGAATTGGCAAAACGAGACAAAGTTGAAAACGAATTTGTTGGCAACCTTGTTAAATGGGCTGATGTAATCCGCAAGACCTTTTATGAAGGTGGTGTGGACGAGATCATCTCGACCCGTCGATTGGTTCACATTGTAAATGCTTTCTCTATCTTTGATGACAAAGTGAAAGCCATGTCCATGTGTATCAGCCGATTCGATGCAGAAACCAAGGAGTCGTTTCTTGATCTGTACTCAAAGGTCGATGCTGGTGTGTCGGTGGAAGAAATTATGTCCGTCAACGAAGAAGTTGAGGACGATGAAGATGATGAGGAGGAAGCTGGCTTCTGATTATTGGAAGCGATGGGGGTTGTCCCTGAGGTAACTTGGGGACTCCACCTGATGCTTGGAGAGGCTCCTGCGAAAGGCTCTGATCTTAATTACGAGATCACATCTATCCGCCCCCATTTATTTTTCTCTTGACATTCAACCAGTTATATGATAGGATATATAGTATGAGCATAACAAACAGGATGGAACACTGTCAGGATGCCGTGGCTTGGTGGTGGCCCGAATTTAAGAATGAAGAATCTATACCGACTGTTATCCGTAATCAGGTCGGTACTGAAATTGAAAATGAAAATTGGGAAGATGCTTACGAGATCATGGCAGAATATTTAGCCAAATAGGAGACTGTATAGCATGAGTGATCGACAAGTATATCTGGATCGGATAAGAGAATTAAAAAAAGACCTTCAAGGTGAGTTGCAAAATAAACAATTTATTAAAGAGATTGAACCGTTCCAACTTAAAGAAGCTATGAACAGTCTTACAAAAGCAGAAGAACATATTAACGGATACCTCCAAGTAGACAAGTATAGAGGCAACTAAAATGATTAAAGTAGGAGACATTGTTGAATTGTTACCTACCAATAATAGAAATCGACAACTGCGATCACAGGAGAAAAAACATCTCTGGGAAGTATTGCAGATTAAACCAGTATTATGTTTTGGTGGTGAGTTAGGATTTGATATCAAACATCTTGGTTCAGACCATTCACGCTGGGTTGAAGTTGATGAAATTGAGTTACATGAATTTAGAGAGAACCGAGATGTATATTGAATTGCGAGAAAGGAAAGGGAAACATTATGTTATGTTACGGCATGAAGATTCCAAAGAAAAACCAGTTGCTCAATTTGTGAGCACTAATCAAGTTGAGGCATATAATGTTGCGAAACAATATGCTAAACAAAACAAGTGTTTAATAAGGGCTACTAAAGGTGGTATGGAAGTTCCAGAGTTACCTCCACAGCCTATGGGAGAAGGATGATGGCTACAGTACCACATGAGATTAAAAAGATTTTTCAGTCACAGAAGGATCGTTTGCGTAATGCAGATGAGCCCCATATGATGCGACCGAAACAAGACCGCAAACCTTTAAAGGGTATTGCCCGTTCTCTTTATTTAAATAGATATGCAAAATTATCTAAGGCAGAAAAATTAGCAAGTTCTGGTTTTGTGGGTAAAGAGACAACCCCTGCTAAGAAGGAGAAGAAAGATGAAAAATGAACGATAATATAGAATATAGTTGTATAATATATGGAGATAAAGTCCTACGAATGATAGTAGGCAGTATACTATAGAAAATCAACGAATACAGGTTACGAACAAGGCTCTGCTTGCATCCGATATCCTCTGACCTACTGTTGGAAAGCCCATCTTCGGATGGGCTTTTTTATAAATAGAAAAAGCGTTTTGAGGAGAACAAATTATGACACAGTTAATTGACCCACAGAAGTTTACTGAGGCTACGACCCGATTGAGGTCGTTTTTTTTGGCCCGAAACTTTCAAGAAGTACACACTCAAAATAGACTTTCAATATTAGCAGCCTGTGAAGATCCTACTACAGTGGCAACATATAATTATAATGGTGAGGTATGGCCACTGCCCCAGACTGGCCAAATGTGGCTTGAATACGAACTATTAAACAACCCCGACGTACCGGGGTTTTTTTGTGTCTCTACATCCTATAGGGATGAAAAGAATATTACGGAAGGTCGGCATGACATTATATTCCCAATGTTTGAATTTGAGATGCCTGGTGACATCCATGATTTAGAACAGATGGAACGAGAGTTATGTGAGCACATGGGGTTTGGTGATAAACATAGTATTGTGGATAAGGATTATGCAGAATGGGCTGACTATTTTGATCTCTATGGAGGTGAAGAATTAGGACACAAACATGAGGAAGAGATGTGCAAGAGATGGCAAGGTAGAGTATGTATGATTAAAAACTTTCCAAATCATACATCGCCTTTTTGGAATATGAAACAGAATGGTGATGGTACAGCAGCCAAGATTGATGTTATTATTTCAGGACAGGAAACTATTGGTTCAGCCGAGCGTAGTAGTGACCCCGACGAGATGATTAAAATGTTCCATGAAATCTCAGGTGGTATGTATGCAAATTTACTCTATGAATTATTTGGTAAGGAAAGAGTTGATAAAGAATTAGATGAGTTTCTATCTTTAAATTTTATTCCTAGAGTTGGAGGTGGTATTGGGGTTACTCGATTGCTTCATGCTATGAATGATTATAGTATAAGACAAATAGTTGCGAATATGTAAAAAATTCCGGGGTGGTGAAATCGGTAAACACACCAGACAGTTTATCTGGCGCCTGACGGGCTTGGAGGTTCGATCCCTCCCCCCGGAGCCAACTATTTATATCCTCCTCTGTCCTATATAAATATAGAGCAGATAGAGGATATTATTATATGGCATTTACAGGTCAAGATGGTTTTGTGTGGGGTGTTGGTGTAGTTGAAGATAGATTTGATCCGCAACAGCTAGGACGTGTTAGAGTTCGTTGGCTTGGTTATCATACGGAAGATAAAACCAAAATCCTAACCAAAGATTTACCGTGGGCACAGGTTATGCAATCTGTGGGTGGTTCTGCTATGGCGGGTATAGGGGAAGCACCTGTTAATCTAGTCGAGGGAACATGGGTATGTGGATTCTTTAGTGACTCCGGTTGGATGGATGATGCCGTAGTAATAGGTACACTGCCTGGTATGAATACCACGACAGCTTTATCTTCAAATGCTGGTGGAGGAAAGTGGGCTAGGTATCGTGGTAATTATAAAGAATTTCCACAAAGCCAGCTTTACGGATCAGATGAAGATCAGACTATAGAAGGTTCTGAAGAAAAATATAGTGATTATGAATATGGATTTTTTGATCCTACATTAGACCAGAGTAAGATACCACATCCCCCTAGTGAATTGACTTATGGAAGTTTATCTGCTGCAGGACTTGTAAAGTATATAGAATTTGATTATACTAATCCTGCTCTTTTTCCAAGAGTTTTAAATTGGTCGCCTGAAACCATACAGGATTTAGTAACCGATCCAATTAAGGTGCCTGAGACAGATGCAGGAAGTAAAGCTGCTTTATCAGAGCAAGTTAATGCACTAGAATGGACTAATCTTCCTGGCGATCCCGCTTTAAAAGAAACAGGACCAGCAGCCACATCAAGGATTACACATTCTGATTTATTGCACGCTATGTTTAATACTACTCGGCGAGTAGTAAGTGATGCACGACTACCAACATCATGGACTAAAATGGGTACAACAATGTGGCCCGATACCATGACGTATTCCGCAGATGGTTTAGATCAGGAACCATTTTTTAGAATTGGAGAACTGGAAGAAAATCCAGAATCTTCTGATACAAAATTAATTGTAGGAATCAATAGGTTAAAGGGTGTTGATAGACAGAATTATATTATAACTACAGGGTATTTGGAAGATGGTTTTTGGCGTGATAGTACAACGGGAATGCCTACTTATCCTTGGACTAGAGATAAGGCAGTAGTATCTAATGATTGGGGATTTGCTCCTTATACAGATACTAGGTTTGCGGCTGGTCAAGGAAGTAACACTGGTCAATTTGGACAGACTAATGAATCTTATCGTGTTACCCATCCCCGTGTTAAGTATGTTGCAAAGAAAGATTTAACACCAACGCAAGAGGCTCAAGCCAAAGCGTTGTATGATAGTGGTTTTTATGGTACTGGCATTTATGAAATGAATGATCCAGAACATGGTAGACAAGATATAAAATGGGATGATGTTAAGCCATCAGATTTAGTTATAGTACAAACACCTGATATGAACCCATTGGCTATGGGTGGCATTCCTATTGAAAGTATTTCATCTAATATTATAACTACCAAAGCAGGATTTTTTGCAACAGCCACAACTAGTATGGGAGCCAACACAAAACCAGCTATTGCAAAAGGAGATATTATACAGATCGCTGGTGTACGAGGTATGCAAGAAATTAATGGTAGAGTTTTTAAAGCCATTAGTGTTTCTGGTACAAGTACATTAACAGTTGGTTTAGGTACTAAAGATGGAACTGCATGGACAGGTCCTGGAGATACCGCACTCATTACCACAACATTTTCCACTTATATTAATGGTGGGGTATTAATTTTAAATCCACATCCAGTAATGCAATGGAAATCTGATGTTAGAGAACGGCAGATTAACATTGGTTCACCAGATTCAGAAACAGGTCTTAATAAGAAACATTGGAACCAACCTACTAGTGATTTTAATGCACAGTATCCATTTAATCAAGTTTACGAATCTGAATCAGGACACATTAAAGAATTTGACGATACGCCAGGTGGGGAACGTATCCATGAGTACCATAGAGCAGGAACATTTTATGAGATAGACCATGCTGGTAATAAGACAGATTATGTTAAGGGAGATCGTTATGATATCTCTATGCATGATGATTATGTTTATGTTAAAGGTAGAGTAGTTCACACTTATGATGATGAAGTTTTAATCCGATGTAATGATAGACTAGACCTTTCATCAAAGTGGAAGATGCAGATATGGTCTGGTGGAGATTTAGATATACATTCAAAACGTAATATCAATATAAAATCTGATGGTGATATTAATATGCAAGCTGATGGACATATTAATATGCAAGGTACTACACTTACTTCAGATCAGGCTAAATTTAAAGCTGGTACGAGAGGTGTATATGAAATGTCCAAGATTCGTATGAAGGCTGGGCATTTAGAAGCTGAGATGGTTGGAGATGAAGGACATCCAGATTTAATGGGTATTGCATTACAGTCAAACATTGCACCAATACAAATTAAGACTGTGCAAACTGGTAAGAGTATTTTTATAACATCGGCAGAAGATATTGAAATGTTTGCCAATGTTGATTTTTATCGTACTGCATGGACTGGTAAGATGTGGGATTATGCTTACACTGATTATAACCTTACATCGGTATCTGGTGATTTAGAAATTCTGGCGGCTGGTACTACTAACACAGCCGCAGAAGCCGGCGGTGATATTCGTATTACTGCAAAACAACAATTGGATATTGAAGCCTGTAAGAAAGATTTAAACCTTACAGCCGGTTGGAGAGATATTAATATTCTCGCCTCATGTGGTTCTGATCCTGAGGTATTAGGTGGTAGAATTAATATGCAAACGGTAGCTAATACAATACCCAATAGTGGTGTGTTTAGTTTAACTTCCAATAGTGCTATTCAAGTTAAATCTACGCATAGTGAAATTAATATAGAAGCAGTTGCAGATACAGCTGGTATTATTAATATTAAAGCTGCGGAAGATGTAAAGGTAGAAGCTGCCGATCAGATGAATATTAAAGCAGGAGGTGAACTTAGAGAAACTGCTCCTGGTAAGATATATATGAATACTTCAACTAAGGTGGCAGAGTCGGCAGGCAGTTCTGATCCCGCTGCGGCGGATAGTGCAGCTTTGGCCTCGGTGGGTAAACCCGCTTATATTGCAGAAACTATGGCTCTGCTTGTAATTGATTTACCAAATCCTGTTCCATCGGATCCACCGCTTATAGATGTAGATTCGCATGGTCTTGCCCTTAATAAAAATAATACAACTGGCGGGGGTGGTGAGAACATTAGAAACTTACAGGACTTGTTAGCTGATATGAGTTCGGGTATTGTTGCTCATGCGTTTACGCCATCAAGTGATGTTGGTAAACAAGTATTAACGGGAATACCTACCACTACATCGGCTGGAATTTGGGATGGTTATTCTGATGAGTTACAGAAAGATCAATACATTTTAGGTAAGAGAGCCTTTTCTAATGAAAGAAGATTTCATGGATGGGTGAGTGATACAGATAAAACACCAGTTACATGGAACTGTAAAATAGACAGTACAAGGTAAAATTATGCCAGAAGTAGCAAGAGGAGATTCAGTAGATTCTGTTACAACTAATCATGGTTGTACAGGGTCAACTACCACATCAGGAATGTCGGGTGATGTGATTATAAATGGTACTGGTGTGCATCGTAAAACAGATGCCACTGTATCTCACCCATATCCACCAAATCCTCCTTGTGCTCCTCATGCACCTACAATAGCAACAGGTAGTACAACTGTTTTTGCTAATGGTTTAGGAGTTGCAAGGAAGGGAGATGGATATACAGCCAGTGATGTGGTAGCTAGCGGTTCAGCTGATGTATTTGCTGGACCTTAATTTATAATAGGAGAAAAAAATGTTAGATACATTTATTGAAAAGATAAAAGATAGAGATTTAAGTTTAGGCGCCATTATGGTTATTATTGGCGTATTGATTTGGATAATTCCAGTTAAGTTGGTATTATCATGTTTGGTGATTTATGGATTGGTTCAAATCTTTTGGAAGAAGGAAGAGAAGGTAATAGAACAACATCAACATCATCACCACCATAACAACAATAAGAAGAAGGCTCCAAGGAAAAAGAATGGCTAAAAGAATACACGTTCCATCTTCAATAAAAAGAGATTCTGTAAAAAAGAGGACGTCCATTGGTAATTCAGTAAGGTCTCGTCCTAAAAACAAATACAAAAAGAGAACCTGGAAAAAGTACAGAGGCCAGGGTAAATAACATAAATAGTAGACATGGCAAATCCAGCAGAACAAGTTAATACAGGTTTTACAGATGCTCAAGGTGTTAATAATTCACCTAGAGATAATTACATCTATAAAGATTTCAGTTTATTCTTTACACCTAATCCTGTTACAGGAGATGTAACTTCGGTTACGGATGTTCAAGACATTAAAAGGTCTGTCCGTAACCTAGTTCTGACTAATAGATTTGATAAGCCCTTTCATCCAGAGATTGCATCTCATGTAAGGGATCTTTTATTTGAACCGTTTACTCCCATTACACAAACTCTTGTTAGAAATAGAATAGAAACGGTCTTGCAAAATTATGAACCTAGAGTTAAAGTTACCAGTGTTGATATTGTGGATCCAGAATTTCAACATATGGACAATAATAGTTTGAATATTAGTATTAATTTTACACTTGTAAATGATCCTGATATACAAACAGTAGATATTTTATTGGAGAGAATAAGATAATGGCAGGCGTAAACACAAAAGGAAAAATGAATATTACTGAATTAGATTTTGATAATATCAAGTCTAATTTAAAAACATATTTAAAAGGTCAAACAGAATTTACTGATTTTGATTTTGAAGGTTCGGGTATGTCTGTATTACTCGATACACTGGCTTATAATACACATTATAATGCTTTCATGGCTAACATGGCCGCTAATGAAATGTTCCTTGATACGGCAGTAAAACGTAATAGTGTAACATCTCATGCAAAGGCTTTAGGATATACTCCTACATCAGCTAAAGCTCCCATTGCTTATGTTGATGTGACTGTTAATGATGCTAATACTGCATCGGTTGTGATGCCTGCCGGTTATGCTTTCAATACCACAATTAGTGGAGTTGATTATCAATTTGTAAATGTTACATCTCGTACATTGCAACCTACATCAGGAGTTTATACCTATTCTAATATTCCAATTTATGAAGGGTCCTGGGTAACTACTAATTATACTGTAGACATTAATGATGCAGATCAGAAATTTATTTTAAATAATGATAATATAGATATCTCTACTTTATTGGTACAGGTACAGAATAGTGTTGGCGATACTACTACAGCCACTTATACTTTAGCTAATAATTTGGTTGAAGTAAAAAGTACATCTACAGTATTTTTTACTCAAGAAACTTTAAATGGCGAATGGGAGGTTTATTTTGGTGATGGTGTAGTAGGTAAGTCTTTAATAGATGGTAACATTGTACAATTATCTTATGTGGTAACTAACGGAACAGATGCAAATGGGGCTCAATCATTTACTGCGGCAGGAGCTATTAGTGGTTTTAATAATATTTCTGTAGGTATACAGGGTGTGGCTGCCGGTGGAGCAGCAGCAGAAGGAGTTGATACTATAAAATATAATGCACCATTTAGTTATGCAGCACAGAATAGAACAGTAACATCCGCAGATTATAAAGCTATTGTACCTCAACTATATCCCAATGTAAAAGCAATTGCAGTTTGGGGTGGTGAGTACAATAATCCAGCTGTCTATGGAAAAGTATACATTAGTATTTTACCGAAAACAGGAACAACATTAACAACATCTACTAAGGCATCTATTGTAACTTTACTTCAGGATTATAATGTGGTAAGTGTTACGCCAGAAGTTATAGATTTAGAAACTACTAAAGTAATTCCTAAAGTTACTTTTAAGTATGATGCCAATGCAACAACCAAAACAACTGATGCATTAGCAACATTAATTACTACTGCGATTACCTCTTATAGTACTTCTGAATTAGAACAGTTTGAAAAGGTGTTTAGATTTTCACCCTTTACTACTTTGATTGATGATGTAGATCCTGCGGTATTATCTAACATTACAACTATTAATATTAGTAAAACTTTTAAGCCTACATTGGGTACTGCTTTAAAGTATACTATAGATTATGCTAACACACTTTATCATCCTTTCACTGGTTATAATCTTTTAACTACAGGAGTAACACATGGTGGAATTTTATCATCAACAGGGTTTACTATAACTGGTGATTCAAACACATATTATCTAGAAGATGATGGGTCTGGAATTGTAAATGCTTATTACATTTCAGGTACATCAAAAGTATATCTTGTTTCGGGTTCAGTAGGTACAATTAATTATACAACTGGTCAAGTTATACTTACTAAAATGAATTTTGCATCTGTTGGGGATGTTGATGGTGCTACTAGTACTTCAATTAGAATAACGGTACAGCCCGCATCTAATGATGTAGTGCCAGTTCGCAATCAGGTATTAGAAGTAGATTTGGTTAATCTTTCAGTAACAGGTGTAGCAGATACAATAGCCGCAGGCGCAGGAGATGCCGGTGTAAATTATAGCACTACCGCTACCTATTCAACGTAATGTCTACATTAAAAAATAAAGTTTCGGTTTTAGTAGAAAACCAGCTTCCAGATTTCGTAAGATCAGAAAATCCGAACTTCATATCCTTTATGAAGGCGTATTATGAATTTATGGAGTCGGCAGAATTAAAACTTACTACTTTAGGTTCTGTTGATTCAATCATTAGTGAATCACAAGCCGTGGGTGCTACTACACTTAATTATATTATTTTAAATGATGGAAATTTATATAGACCTGGTGAAGTAAATAAAATTTTAACAGAAGATACCACGGCCGGTGCTTTTGTAAATAATGAAACTATTGTAGGGCAAACATCTAAAGCTACAGCCGTTGTAAGAGTAGAAGATATAAATGCAAATTCTAGACTCTTTATTTCTTCTCAAAATGATTTTCTTATTGGTGAACAAGTTGTTGGCAGTACTTCTGGTGCTAGTGGTATTATATCCGATTATACAGCCAATCCCGTTCAGAACATCCAACAACTTATGGAGTATGCGGATGTTGATGAAACAATTGATTCATTCTTTGACCAATTTAAAGAAGCATTCCTAAGAACAATTCCAAAAGATTTAACGGCGGGTGTTAATGAAAGAAATCTTTTAAAGAATATTAAAGACCTTTATCGTGCAAAGGGTACGAGAAAAGGCCATGAGTTGTTTTTCAGAATACTCCTTAATGAAGAAGTTAGTTTAGCATATCCACGAACTGATATGCTTAGAGCATCAGCTGGTACTTGGGCAGAAGATCAAATAATAAGAGTAACCAGAGGTGATGATACTATTTTGATGGAAGATGCATCTGATTCTAATGGCGATATTTTTATATTAAATGAAGATGGGGGTCAAATAAAGCAAGAGCTTTCTATAGAAGGTACATCTGATTTATTACAATTGACAGGACAAGAAATAACACAAAGGGCAGTAGTTGATTTAAGTATTCTGTCTGGTGGTGCATATTATGGTAAAGGCTATTCAGTCATTAATAAAGCAACTGCCTTAGTAGATACTGTAACTGCTTTTAAGTATGGTGGCCAAGATGTTTATGAACTTGTATTAAGTGCTGGAAGTTTAGACGGTACATTTTGGACAGGACATACTATCACCGCTACATCAAATACTAATCCTGATTTAACTATTTCTGGTAAGTTAGGCAGTATAGTATCATCTTATAATGTAAGTACTTCCTCATCTAGTCAATATTTCGATATAGGTGATCCTTTAGGTGTATCGGCAGATAATGGTAATGATGCATCCGTTAGAATAGAATCTTTAACCTCGGGAGATATTAATACTATTATTGTAGATTCTGGTGGTTCTGGTTATGAAATCGGAGATGCTGTTACTGTTGATAATACGAGCACAAACGGTACTGCATTGGTTGCTCAAGTAGCATTAGTTAATGGTGGAATTTCTCCTGAGAGTGGATCCCTTGTTGGTGAATTTGGAATAGAATTAGAGTCTGGTACATCCGGTGCGCCTGGTGAAATAGAATTAGAAACAGCATCTGGTGCAGGACAAATAACACAAGAAGATGCTTATGATATGTTGGCTATAGATCATATCGTATTGGAAGATAATACTATTTTTAGAGATGGTATTGCTGGCAATAAAATAGGTCAAGAGTCGGGAACAGGTAATGGAGATGTTACAGACATTGTAATAACAAAAACTGGATATGGTTATACAAAAACTCCGTTACTGAGTCTACCAACAGCGGGTTCTAGAACTGGTGGAACCATTTATGCAAAGGGAACTAGAGTTGGTGAAATTAGAGATGTTACTATTTTAGATGCTGGTATTCATTATACAGATGCTGTTACAGTTACAGGTTATACTAATTTTTTATGCACTGATATTACAGGTACATTTATACTTAATGAAACCGTAACTGGAGGAACATCTGGAGCCACTGGGGTTTTTAAAGAGATTGATACATTTAGAAATGTTATAAAGTTATCTAATGTGGTGGGTACGTTTCAAGCAGGACCTGAAAAATCTGGTGAAACTATTACTGGGTTTAATTCTAGTGCAACGGCTGATATAGATTCCTATAAGGCTACTGCCCTTAACGCCGATCATACTACAATAGGTGAAACTTCTGGACGATTCTTGAATGAAGATGGTTTCCTTGATGAAAGAACTAAGAAGATTCAAGACAGTTATTATTATCAAGATTATTCGTATGTTGTAAAATCATCTAACTCTATTAATACATGGAGAGATAAATTACTTGCTTCAGTCCATCCGGCTGGTTGGCAGGTATTTGGTCAGGTTGATATTTCAACTGCGGTACAATCTATTGCTAATATTACATCTATCATTGGCCTTGGACCTTTACTCAAAATTATTTACACTATGTTACTTGGTCGCCGTTTGGGTACTCAAGATCAAGTACCTATTAACCCATTCCCAGCTGTTGGTATTCACGACCCAGCTGATTATGGTAATTCATTTAGAATCCATAATGCAAGTAAAGCAATTGCTAAGGGTGAATTAATAACTGGTGATACATCTGGTGCAACAGCCACAGCTATTCTAGATACTACAAATGACCACGGTGTTAATTTGTTATATTATGAATTTTTAGCTGGAGGAAATGCTCCAGGACTTCCAGGTTCAGTATATTTTCAAGACGGAGAGTCCTGTACAACATCGGGAGGTGCCACTTTTTCTATAGTAGGAATTCATGGTTTACAGGGTGTCCGTGATGTAACGATGTATAGTTATTATAAGATAATCAAACCACCAACATATATGACGGGTGATAAGTATTCATTCCATCCGAGAATTGGTGATGCAGATGAATGGAAATTCTCAAATGGTATGGTGGCATCTGCAGCGTCAAGTAGAACATTCAATAGTATGGCAGTATATCCAGTTTATCTGAATATGTTGACCACTATTACAAGTGCTATAAATGCTTCAGTAACAACTATACCTGTAGCTGCAACAGATAATCTTCCTACACAAGGAACGATTAGATTAGGAACAGAAGAAATAACATATACTGGAAGATCATCAGCATCTGGTGCAGGCAACTTAACAGGATGTACTAGGGGGGCTAATAGTACAACTGCCGCCTCACATCTTATCAATGCGAACCTTACCTTAGTAAGATTGGCTCGATCACAAACAGGAGCATCTGGTTTCAGATTGTCAGATTGGGCAACAGATTGGAGAGGTGTTGCATTAACCATAGGGGATATTACAACCTATCCTCAGCGAAAGAATAATATCTCCCCACCAACCGAAATAACTATATGGAAGACTTAATTAATCTATATAAATAGTTAATAAATATTAGAGAGAACTAATGCCATGGCAGCAATCGTAACAAATAAATTTAGACTTCACAATACAGAGCAATTCTACGAGTCTTTTAGTGAGGCGAGCACATCTTACTACCTATATGTAGGACGTCCCCAGCCGTGGACTAGTACTACTCCTTTTGGTGGTGGTTCTGATACTCAACCTCCCACACCTTTAGATAACGTAGATGACGAGTATATGTATTTTCGGGATATGCTTGCGGCAAAAAGAATTGCGGCCGCAGATATTCAATATGCAGTACCTAGACATAACTGGACATCCGCAACAGTTTATGATTACTACAGGGGTGATTATGGAGCCCAGTGGTCATCTACTGCAACTGATATTGTTAAAACTGTAAATAACGGAACTAACCTTTGGGCTTCAACTACACTTTTCTATGTAATTAGTTCATTGAACAATGTATATAAGTGTATGTGGAATAATAATGGCGGTCCTTCTACAGTAGAACCAACTGGAACATCAAATGCTGAACTTGAAACTGCGGATCTATATGTATGGAAGTATATGTATACCCTTACCACTACACAAATCACAGATTTCTTAACGGCAGACTTTATGCCTGTTCAAACAAACTCTACGGTATCTGCTGCAGCAGTTGATGGTGCCGTAAGACATTATAAAGTAGAACGAGGTGGAGCGGGATATACTACTGGTACTTATACTGCACAAACATTGCAGGGAGATAGTTCTATACGAGGTGGCACGGCCGCAACATTTACAGTCACAGTAGATGGCGGTGTGGTAACTAAGGTAGTTATGGTTAATGAAGGATCAAAATACACTTATGCAGATTGTAACATTGATGCTATTAGTGGTATTGGTACTCCAAGTACCAGTGCAATTGTAACACCTATTATAGGCCCGCCTGGTGGCCATGGTTTTAATGCCGTTAATGAGTTGGGTGGTTTCTATGTAATGACAAATACTACAATCTCGGGAACTGAAGGTTCTGGTGACTTTGTTGTAGATCAAGATTTTCGTAGAGTGGGTATTGTTCTTAATCCATATAATTATGGAACAACAACAGTGGCTACTGCTTCTACATTGAACGCATTGAAATCCATGACGTTCAGTGGAACGCCAGGAGCATTTGTTGCTGATGAACCTATTAGTGCTCCTTCTGGTGCTGCTGGTAAAGTAGTACATTTTGATTCTACTACCAAAATTTTGAAATACATTCAGACGCAATGGACCGGTGTAAATACCGCTGGTAGTGAAATAGCCTTTGCGGCATCTGATGTAGTAACAGGTGGAACATCATCGGCAACAGGTACTATTGCTTCATTAACTAATCCTGAAATTGCTTATTACAGCGGTAATGGAATTTATGTAGAAGATAGAGCACCAATTTCAAGAGCAACAGATCAAACAGAAAATATTAAGCTAATAGTGGAATTCTAATATGCCAGCCAGAACTGATTTTAATGTATCTCCTTATTGGGATACCTTTGCACAAACTAATGATTTTTACCGTGTTCTTTTTCGGCCTGGATTTGCAGTACAGGCAAGAGAACTAACAACACTTCAAACAATTTTACAAAACCAAATTGAACAATTTGGTAATCACTTCTTTAAAGAAGGTACGATTGTTATACCAGGCAGTTTAGCCTATGATGACAAATATTATGCTATTAAGTTGCAAGCTACTTATGGTTCACCAACACCGGTTGCTATTTCTACATACTTAGAACAGTATGCAGCTGGTACTCATAATAGTATTGAATATACCACAGGTGCAGTTCTTACTGGTGTAACATCTGGTGTTACTGCTGAAGTGGTTGGTTATGCAGTAAATACAACCGGTGGAGATCCAGATACCTTATTCGTAAAATACATTAGTTCAAATACAAGCGATAATACTACCACTACTTTTAGTAATGATGAGGAAATTAAAGCTGATCGGCCTATATCATCTTATTCATCCGGTACAGCATCTGCACAGTTACAAGTAACAGCGGCTACGGTTACTGGCTCATCCGCTAGTGTTACAGAAGGTATTTTTTATGTTCGTGGTTTTATGACTAGAACGACAGCCCAGACTGTTGTTTTAGACAAATATACAAATACTCCTTCATATAGAATTGGTTTTAATATAACCGAAACACTAGTTACTCCAGAAGATGATTCCAACCTTTTAGATAATGCACAGGGTTCATCTAACTATGCAGCTAAAGGTGCTCATAGATTTAAGATGCAGCTAACTTTGGCTAAAATAGGTCTTGAAACCACAACAGATGAAAACTTTATAGAATTAGCCCGTGTGGTTAATGGTGTTGTTGTTAGTAGAAAGAACGCTACAGAATATTCAGTAGTTGCTGATATGTTAGCTCGTAGGACTGCTGATGAATCAGGCAATTACATTGTAAGACACTTTGATATTGAAGCAAGAGAAAACCTCAATAACGGAACCAATCGTGGTATCTATACAGCCGCAGAAGGTGGTGTAGAAACTAAAGATACTCTAGTCATTGCGCCAGGCAAGGCTTATGTTAATGGGTATGAAATAGAAACACAAACTTCTAGTTTTCTTAATTTTAATAAGGCAAGATCAACTAAAAATGTTCAGAATGACACTATACCTTTTAATTTAGGAAACTATGCACAGGTTGATGCTGTTTATAGCCAACCTGATGTTTCATTGGTGGGATCTTCTATTGATCCGTTTGATTCTTTAAAATTATATGACCAACAGATTGTGACAGGTGGTTCATCAAATGGAGAATGGATTGGTTTAGCTCGTTCTAGGGCTTTTGAATATAAGTCAGGAACAGTAGGTGCAGCTAGTGCTATCTATCACAATTACCTGTTTGATATTACTATGTTCACCAAGCTTGTACTATCAGCCAATGCAACTACATTAACGGCTAAATCCGTTGTTACAGGAGCATCTTCTGGCGCTACTGGTATTGTAGTGGCAACTGTTAGTTCAGCTGCGGATGTTTTCTTAATGCAAGTAGTAGGTAGTTTTCAAGCTGGAGAATCTTTAACTAGTAGTTCATCAACCGATGATAGTGGTAGTGGTACTATTAACACTATTACTTCATATGATTTTGGAAAACACGTTAAATCTCTTTATCAAGATACTACACCAATAGATTATACTTCTAATGTACTCCTAGACCAGAATCTTACGTTGTCGGGTGAAATTACAACAACGGCCGCTGGAACTACGATTACCGGAACTAATACTAAATTTACCACAGAACTACTAGTTAATGATTTAATTCAATTGCCGACAGGTGCGGCTGGTGCAACAGAAACATTTAGAGTTAATTCTATTACTAATAATTTAGCTTTAGTCGTTGCTCAAACTGGTTCTGGTTCCAATCCTGCAAATACAACGACGGCAGTAAGTTCAGCTAAAGGAACTCGCATCAGAGGAAAACTACAAGAAGAAGAAGAAACCGTACTTGTTTATAAGACACCCAAAGACAATACAAAAACATTACTCTCTGGTGGTGTTTCTGATACTTCTTATACATTTAGAAAACAGTTTATAGGCACAACCAACGCATCTAGTGCTGTATCATTTACAGCCAATGCTGGTGAATCATTTTTTTCAGCCAGTGCTGGTAGAGACTATACATTAACGGTAACTGCTACAGGTAGTGGTAGTTTGGGGAATGGTGGTATTTTAGATGTATCATCTACCAAACCTATTACTACTACTGTAACAGGTACAGGAACGCAGACGCTAACGATTACAGATGCAACTCTTTTAGGTACATCAGCCGCCGTTACTTTGATGGCTACAATTACAGTAGGTGTAAAGGCACAAAAAACTAAGACTGCTAATAAGATGACAAAGATGATTGTAGACTCTAGTAAGGCAGCAGGCGGCTCTAAGGATGTATATGGGGCCAGGGTTGATGATGCTACTATCTCATTGCAGTATGCAGACACTTATGGTTTACACGCTGTATATGAATCATCAGCTATAGGCACCGCACCTGTTACTCCAACTTTAACTATTGCTAATTCTACTGGTACGTTTACCATAGGTGAAGTGATTACTGGAAGTAATTCTAGTGCAACTGGTAGAGTCATTATAAACTCACCATCAACTACAATTCAATATGTAGTTTTAACAGGAACATTTACCACCAATGATACTATCTCTGGTGGCACATCAGGATATCAAGCCGACGTAAGTGCAACTACTCCTGGTGATAGACAAATACTTTCTAATTTCTTATTAGATACAGGACAACGAGATTCTTATTATGATTTAGGTCGGGCAGTAAGAAAACCTGATGCTGTAACTCCTACTGGTGAATTGATGTTTATCTATGATTACTTTACACATGGTACAGGAGACTATTTTTCAGTAGACTCTTATACAGGTCAAATTGATTATGTAGATATTCCACAATATCAATCAACTAAAGTGGATCCACAATCAAAGGCTCCGGTAGGATTATATGAATTAAGAGATTCATTAGATTTTAGACCTGCGGTGCAGGCTCAAACTTCCCCAACTTCAAACCCATTTGCGTTTGATAATAAAAACTTTGAAGGTTCAGGTGCATCTGCTGGTAATATGGTAAGGCCGGATGATAATGTAACTCTAGATTTTGATTTTTATTTAGGCAGACTAGATTTGCTTTATTTAGATCCATTAGGTAACTTTATTACTGTAGCAGGAATTTCAGCCGAAGAACCTACTTATCCCGCAATAGAAAATATAAATATGTTGATCGCTCGGGTAGAAGTTGGTCCATATACATATAAGCCCGAAACGGATGTAACTATACACTATGAATTTAATAGACGTTACACCATGAGGGATATTGGAAAATTAGAAGGAAGAATTGGTAAATTAGAATATGCTACTGCATTAGGATTGTTGGAAAGAGAAACAGATAGTTTCCAAGTTTTAGATGCAGATGGTTTAGACAGGTTTAAATCAGGTTTCTTGGTTGATAACTTTTATGGTCATAACTTTGGTAATACATTACTATTAGATTATTCTTGTGCTGTAGATCCTGGTAGAGGACATATGCGACCAAAAAGTAATCAACGTATTATTGGATTAGAAGAAGAAAATTCAACCGATAGTGCTCGATCTTCTAGTTATTATCAAAAGACGGGTGATATAGTTACATTGCCTTATACTCATACTGCTGAAGTTACTCAGCCTTATGCAAGTAGAGCAGAAAGTGTAAACCCATTTAGTGTTACACTATGGGCTGGTAATATGATTCTTACACCTGATAATGATTTTTGGATGGATGAGCGTCGTGTTCCATCTATTACTATAGACGTAGAAGGTAACTACGAACAGATGTTAAGAGAGGTGGGTGGTAATACTGATTTAGGAACTATTTGGGATTCATGGAACACTACATGGACAGGTAATGAAAGAACTTCCTCATGGGATTGGTTAGCTAATAGAGGTGGTAACTGGCGACAGAATATGAGAACTACAGTTACTTCTGTAGATGCTCGACAAAGACGAACAGGAACTAATACCCGACTTGTAGAACGTATCGACCAAGTGAGTACAGGTGATAGAGTTTTAAGTATAGATGTTATTCCTTGGATAAGAGAACGAGATGTTAATTTTACTGTGACTGGAATGAAGCCTAACACACGGGTATATGCTTTCTTTGATAGAGTAGATGTTAATGCTCAAGTAAAACCAACAGGCGGCAGTGCATCCAATACAACTCTTAATGGTGCATTGACTAAAACTGCTACTACAGTAACAGTGGCATCAACAACTGGGTTCCCAACTACAGGTACAATTGGTGTTGGTGATACTACTGTAACAGATTCCTTTGGTCAAACATTCCGACAACAGGAACAGATGACATATACTGGCACGACAGCCACTACATTTACAGGTATCACAAGAAATACAGGTAATCAATTTATTGAACCTCAAGAATGGGCAACAGGCCAAGCTGTAACTAACCAAACTTATGGCACTCAAATGGTTACTGATGGTATTGGAACTCTTTATGGACGATTTAAGATTCCTAATACAGATACAAAAAGATTTAGAGTGGGTACTAGAACATTCCGTTTAACTGATTCATCTGTAAATAGTATGGTGCCGGGTATTGTTGAGACAGCTGTAGAACGTCCATATACTGCACAAGGATTTATTCAGACTAAACGTGAAGAAATAATGAATGTTCGTAATGCGGGAATGGCAGATACCACAGTTACCGAAAATAGACAAGTGGTACAGACGGTCGATAGAAGGGATACAGCACAATCAGGCGTATGGTATGATCCTTTGGCACAATCCATAATGTGTGATAAAACCACCGGAATGTATATTACTAAAGTAGATGTATTCTTCCAAGCTAAAGATGATACATTGCCTGTTTGGGTAGAAGTTAGAACTATGGTTAATGGTTATCCTTCAAGTGTAGTGATGCCGTTTAGTAAGGTATCGTTGACACCATCTGATATAACGGTATCTGCTACAGCGGCTACCGCTACAACATTTACATTTGATTCACCTATCTATATACAACACCAACAAGAGTTCTGTGTTGTGGTTGCTTCTAATTCACCGAAATATAAAATATGGATATCACGATTGGGCGATACAGAAATTGGTGGAACAAGAACGATATCTACACAACCATATTTGGGATCCTTGTTTAAATCTCAAAATGCTTCAACATGGACACCATCTCAGTTTGAAGATATGAAATTTACGCTCTATAGGGCAGAGTTTGATATTGCTAACACTGGTGCTCTTGCACTTGTTAATGAAGAATTAAAAGCAGATAGTGATCTTATTATACCGGCACGTTTAGGTGGTGGTAAAGAATCAGGTATTGCAACATTAGATCCAGATCCTATTGATACGAGTAGTAAAGTAATTTCAACTACTATCACTAATGGTGGTAGTGGTTACACATCTGTACCTACGGTAGCCTTTAGTGCGCCCACAAGTGGAGTAACTGCAACTGGTGTTGCTGTTATTTCTGGTGCGGCTGTTACATCTATAACTTTAACTAATCCTGGTGATGGATATACTACTGCACCAACTATTTCCTTTAGTGGGGGTGGTGGTTCTGCTGCTGCGGCAACTGCAACAACAGCATCTACCTCAGTACGGGTTCGATTTAAAGATCATGCTATGTATTCAACTTCTAATAATGTTACGATTAGTGGTGTAACATCTGAAGTATCACCATCTGCTTTGAATGGTGCTATAACTTCTGGTCAGACAGGTACTGTTAATGTTGATGATAGTAGTAACTGGCCGACTGCTGGGTATGTTAAGATTGATAATGAATTAATTGCTTATTCATCTAAACCTAATACTACATCTATTTCAGTTTCAACAAGAGGATATAATAGTACAACTGCAGCAGCCCATGAAGATAATAGTATAGTAGAACTTTATATGATTGGGTGTAGTGCTGCAACTGGTATACCATTGACGGAAATTAATAAGACACATACTGCTCTTACTAGTGTACCTGAATTGGATGCTTTTCAAATTACTACAACCACTCCGGCAGCCTCTACAGTTTCATCTGGTGGTAGTGGTGTACAATGTACCAAGAATATTTCAATGGATGTAATGCAACCAGTTATTCAGATGATGGAATTACCTAGTACTACAATTACAGGTAAATTGCAAACAACTACAGGTACATCCGTAAATGGAACTCAAACTTCTTTTAGTAGAACTGCGGCGGCTAATGCTAAAGATATACCAATAGATCAAGATTATTATTTTGATGCACCTCAAATTGTATGTTCAAAGATTAATGAGACTAATGAACTATCAGGTAACAAGTCATTAAGAATTATGGCTAACATGACAAGTAATAATTCGGCTGTATCTCCTTCAATTGATTTAAGACGAATGGGTGTAATTTGTATTAGTAATAAAACTAATAAGGTTGATAGTTCATCTGACATAGCTAGTTTGTCAAATTATAATCCAATGACCATTCCTGAGGGTGATCCTAATAAAGGAATTTATATGACTAAGAAAGTTGCATTAACTCAAGGTGCAACAGCTATTCAAGTATTGTTTGATGCTGTAGTTATGTCAGAATCAAATATTAAAGTTCTTTATAAGACTCTCCGAACAGACTCGTCAGAAAATTTTGATGATATAGAATGGCAATTTTTTAATACAGATGGTTCGCCTGATTCTTCTGTTCCTCTTTCTAAAACAAGATTTGATTTTAAAGAATATAGTTATTTCGCTGGTATGAATTCCTCTGGTGTAGGAACTGAATTACCTGAGTATATTGCTTTGGCTATTAAGGTTGTATTCCAGACTTCAAACTCTAGTTTACCACCCATGATAAAAGACTTTAGGACTATTGCATTTCAGGCTTAATTATGAATTTACGACCAGTAGAAGGATATAAAAGTTTGTTTAGAGATATGGAGACAGGAGCTATTTTGAATGTAAATAGTGAGGCTTCAATTGGTATGAAATATGCTAAACGAAAAAGACAAATACTAAAAGATCAATTAGAAAAGAATACTAGCGATATAAATAGTATAAAGTCTGAGATAACAGAAATTAAAACTATGCTAAGGACCCTGATAGATGGCAGATAGAAATGTAGCAGCAGATGATACATTTGCTGAATTTAGAAAAACTATGCAAGAGACTATGACCGATGTGGGAGATATCTCACAGTTGGGTAATAGCTTTAGTGGGACTCCTACTGACATGGTAGAAGCCTGCAATGCAAAGGCATCAGTCGCTTTTGCAATTTCTATGCCGGTGGCTTTAGGATAAAACGATGGCAGATAGAAACGTACCAACAACAGATAGTTTTGAACAGTGGCGAGTTACTTATAATAGTTCTGCCACCGATATTGGTGATATTGGTCAGTTGAATAATACATTTTCAGGCACACCAACAGATTTAGTAGAGGCTGTCAATTCAAAAACAACAACAGGATTTAGTATCGCAATGGCAGTAGCCCTGGGATAAAAGAAGGTAACAATTATGGCAAATGATTTTAAAAGTTTTTCAAAAGCAAATATCGCAATAGATAGTGGCACATATTCAACAGTGTACACTGTTCCTTATACTGCTGCAGATGTAGAATCTATCCTTCTAGAAGTTGATGTTGCAAATACACATTCTGCTGATGTAACAGTAGATGTTAAAGTTAATAAAAACTCAGGTGGTACTGGTGGTACTGATGATATCTTTATTGTGAAGTCAGCTCCAGTTCCAGTAGGCGGCGCATTGAAAGTTGTCAGTGGACAGAAAATAGTTATGATGAGTACTTCAACAGGAGCAGATACATTAACAGTTGCGTGTAGTGTTGCAAGTGCCGCAGATTGTATTGCTTCAGTTTTAGAGGACGTGTAATATGGCAAGTGGCTATATCGGAACGGCTCCTGCAACTCGGGACCCAACCGTATCAGATGATTCCGTAACAACTGCAAAGATACAGAATGACGCTGTAACAGGTGCGAAGATTGCTTTGACAGGAAATGTTCAAGGCACCGTTATGTATTATAACGGAACTGATTGGGTTGTCTTGACGCCTGGCAGTTCTGGTGAAGCTCTAAAGACGCAAGGTGCTGGTGCTAATCCTGTATGGGGTGCAGTATCTTCTACTGGTGATTTTGCCAACGGTGGTGATACGGCAACTGCAAATAGAACTCTTGGGAATAACGATAACTATTCCATGGGTTTTGAAACTAATGCAATCAATTGGTTGAATATCAATACAGATGGCATACCACAAATTACTGGTGGACTACAGGCCAACTTTGATACAGCTGGAGTTGCATCTACATTAAGTGCTGGCATAAATGCGTCTGTAACAACTATACCTATAACCAGTTCTACAGGCTTTCCAGCTACAGGAACAGTGGGAGTCGGAACCGAAGAAATTACATATACAGGTATAGCAGGAAATACTTTAACAGGGGCCACAAGAGGTGCCAATAGTACTACAGCTGCTACACATAGTTCAGGAGCTGCAATAGGAACACTATTCAGTACTCCTTCTAATTATAATGCGTTGTCAGCAGGACCTATAGGAATAGCGGTGGGATCAACTATAACATTGGGTACTGACTCAACCTGGACGGTCGTATGAGCAAATTAAAAGTAAATGAATTAGATACAAGAAGTGGGACTACTGTAACTGTAACTACTGGTAAGACTTTAGATATACCTGCTGGCGGAACAATAACTGTAGCGGGCACTCAAACAGTAACGGGGACAGCAAACCTTACTGGTGCTACATTAACATTACCGGCAACATTGCCCGCAACGGCTTTAACTAATGCAACGAATATACCGGCAGCTCAATTGAGTGGTCAGGTGCCAACAGCTAATTTAGGTAATGTTGACACATCTGGACTAGAAGCTGATATAGCACTCCTTGCTTTTAAGACACAGGCAAACGGTTCTTTGGCACGTTATAATTTAGTAGACCAATCCGTGGATGCCTTTGAAGATGCATCGGGTGTGGATGCTGGAGCTTCTACTAATGAAAATAGAGATTCAACTGGAAAGTATTATTATGGTGGAACAGCTACAACTCCGACAGCTTCTGGCGGAACAGTAACGACTGTAGGCGATTATACGATTCATTCATTTTTATCTGGTACTACTAATTATACCAACAACACAGCACAATCTACAGATA
>VTLG01006109.1_pt1 | contig 23298 bp, 40 predicted proteins | sample 4694571 | NCBI WGS metagenome assembly VTLG01 (sample SAMN12604809, study PRJNA352737) | marine metagenome | biome: ENVO:00000447; feature: ENVO:00000209|ENVO:00000569|ENVO:01000036; material: ENVO:00002151; isolation source: viral sequences binned using virsorter ...
TATATCCGATTTAGCTGCATTCAACTCCGATGCAGTAAAAAACATCGAAGTTGCAGTAAAAATTTCAGTCGGTTCAAATCCCGTCCGTGCAGCTGCCATTTAACTCTTAAAGTACTTATCAATAACCTCAACTTGATCATGATAACGAGCAATCTTATCCAATTCTACTTGGATCGCTTCTGTAATATCTGAATGTTCACCAATACCTGCGGGGTGTTCAAGATATACATTCACGTTTGCTCTATGCTTTGCAATTTCACCCTGAGCGTGGGCCTTAACTGCAGATAGTAGTTGTTCGCGCATGTGTAACATTAAATTCTCCCCGTATTATAGCATACTACGAGTATTTAGTCACCTTTTATTTCTTTTTCCCTTTCTTTTTTCTTCTCTGCTCTTTCTTTTTCTATCTCTGCTTTAATTTCTGCCTTCATTTCCTCCCTTCTTTCCTTTTCCTTATCTCTCTCTGCCCTAGCATCCTCTCTTGCTTTCTCCTGTGCTTTTCTTTTTTCCTTATACTCTTGTGCTCGTTCTGCTGCTGCCTCATCATTAGCAGCCATCATCTCTCTACCTGCTGCTGCTTTTTGTGCAGCATCCTCCAATCCAGCAGCAGACTTTTCCTTGAACTTTGCCATACGTTCTTGTGAACGCTGCTTAAGTTCTGCTCTACGCTGTTCTATATCCTCAGAGAGTTGCTCAAAGGATTTCATCGAACGTTAGCCGCATACCATCTTTCAAAGTCTTCTCTACGCTTGTCACCTCTTGGTGGCATAGGAGTTCTTTCTCCACGAACTTTCTTACTCCTTTTTCTTTCTTCTTCTTCACCCTTCTCTGGGTTACGCTGATAACCTTCATTCCAAGCAATACTCTTAAGTTCTTCTTCCGAGAACTTACCAGAATCAACTAATGCTTGAAGATCAAACTCATCGGCAATCTTATCTGCCTTAGCAACATACTTACCTTTACCAGTCTTAGCAGCCTTTTGAAGTGCTTTAACTTCTTTAGTTACTAATTCCTTCTGCTCATTTGTAGTCCAGTTCTCATAAACAGCCTGATATGCATTAGCATATCCCTGAATTGCTGTACTATGAAGTGGTTCATAATTATCCTTTATGTGAGCATGTTTCTCACTCTTCTTACCTTCTTTCTCTCTAGTAGATCCCTTAGCATGTTCCCAAGGATGACCTGACTTCTGAGCATCTTCTGCACCTTTATCACGTTGCCACTTAGCATAATCTTTCTCTTTCTTAGCCTGCTTCTTGTCACCATGAATGCTGTCATAGGTAGCATCATCAGTTGCTTTTCTTGCCTTATCATAAGCAATAACTGCTTTGACCTGATCAGGAGTATCCTTTTGCTTCTCAGAAATAAACTCTTCCTTAGCTAACTTATCAGCAGCACGATCAATGCCTTTCTTACGCAGGTTCTGCTTCTTCTCTTCTTTCTCATCCTCTGCATCTGGTTCATACTGACGCTTCTCACTTTCACCATGATCAAATGACCTATTGGCAAGATCAGTTGTTGCTTTCTTTACATAAGAACCAAGAGTTGACTTCTTGAGTTCATCCAAATATCCAACAACCTTTGCAATACCTTCTTCTTCTTTCATATGATCAGCAGCAACATATCTCTTATCGCCTTTCTTATAATTCTGATAAGCAGGTGTGTTAGCTTTCTTATCAGCATTGGTGACTACCATCTTCTTCTTAGGAGCACCAAAGGCATCATCCTTTTTCTCACGATCTGCCAATTCCTGACCAGCAGACTTACCATAGACTGCCTCCATGTATACTTTAGATATATCCTCTAGTTGCTTGGAGGAAGCAAAAACATCTCTGGATTCCATTTGTCAACACACTTTTTTTATTATTTAGTCTCTCCGATAATCCAAGACTTCAAACCATGACCATCTATAATAACTTGAGTATCTATAGCTACCTCTGATGATGGAACTATCAAGCAATATCCAATACCCATATTAAAGGTATTTTTCATCTCCTCCTCCGGAATCTCACCAGACAACATAATCTTCTTAAACAATTCTGGCATTGGCCAAGAATTATAATCTACATGTGCAGTAATACCCTCAGGTAAACATCTTGATAAATTTCCAGGAATACCACCTCCTGTTATATGTGCCATACCTAAAATAGGTATTTCATTCAAAAGATATTCAATCAAAGGAGAATAAATTATAGTTGGTGTAAGTAATTCAGGAGTATCTTTCCAGTATATCTTATGTCTCCATAACATATCATTAATCAAACTATATCCATTACTATGAAGTCCACTACTCTCTATACCAATAATTTTATCACCTGGTTTAATCATCTTACCATCTAATATTTCACCTTCTTCCACTATACCAGTACAAAAACCAGCAAGATCATATTCATTCTGCCTATAATGTTCTGCCGTCTCTCCACCAATTAATTCTATCTCTGCAATCTCACATCCCTTGAGGATACCAACCATGATGTCAGCAACATTATCATCTATCTTTTTAGTAGAAACATAATCTAAAAAGTATAATGGTTTAGCACCACAAGTAATCACATCATTGACACACATAGCAACTAAATCTTGACCTATAGTTGTATAGTCATTAGCAACTCTGCATATATTAATCTTAGTACCAACTCCATCAGTACCAGAAACCAGTACAGGTTTCTCATACCCAGTAGGTATCTTAAACATACCACCAAAGCCACCAATACCAGGTGCTTTTTCTTTGAGTCTTTCTACAAAAGCATTTCCTGCTTCTATATCAACACCCGCATCTTTGTAATTCATTTTCTTTTTCTTTTTTTCTTAACTGGTTTCCTTGTATCCCACTTATAAAAAGCAAACATACAAATAGAAGTCCAAAAGAAAAATGTCCACCAAAAATTAGTCATCAGGTTCATATTCAGAGGGTGCGGTATCCTCCCAATCAGGAGGATCTTTTTCCCAAGGTCTAGAATGGGATAAATCTAACCACTTTTTAATTAATTTCCAAATCTTTCTCATACCCAACGGGTTACTGTAAGCTCTATACTATTATCATCCATTTCCCATTCTTCTGCAACCTGCCATCCATCTTCCTTAACAGTTCCATGCAAAGTCATTCTTGCATATTGCTGTGTAACCTTATCAATAAATCTATTAACGGGAACATCTAAGTCCCAAGTATCAAGTTCCGCAACCAATTCATAAGTCTTTGTATTATTATTCCACCTAAACCCAATATCATTCTTTATGGCAACATCAGCAACAAATTCTGGATGTCCTTCTCCATGATCTGGATTATTAATAACTAACTGTTGATTTTCTTGAATATCATGACCCATGATTTCAAGTGCTTCAATCAAATAAGGACGCTCCTTAATTTTAGTTTTGATGCATGTGAAGTGAGACATTTTCCTCAGTCGTTTGTTTTTGCTCATAGTATGATGGTTTGTGTTCTACTTTTTCGACTACCCCAAGTCTCTCCTCAATTCTTTTGGTGAGATTTTCACAGTCATTTCCAACGACACCCATAACTTCTTCAGTTACAGTGCCATCTTGTCTAACAGTAAATTTAATGGTTTGTTGTGCCATTTGTTACATGATATTTACAATTTATTTAGCACCTGCTTCTTTTAGTGCCTCAACTATGATTCTCTTAAGTTGATTTGCCTTCTTCTTACCAAGACCTGCTCTTGTATCTATTTGAACTTTAATCCAATAGAGTACAATCAATACGATAAGGAATTGTATTCCCTCACCCCATGACATATTCCATGCTTCATTTAAATCAAGACTTGCTGCTGCTAACAAATTAATCATAGGTCTCCCTCTTTACGGTTTTCAGATTTGTGAACGTCAAACTCACCACCAGGATAACGTGCTTTAAGTTTGTCTACATTCATCTCAATAATTTCATCAAATGTAGTATCTAGTGCCATACAGGCCTGTGCAATATACCAACAGATATCACCAAGTTCTCTCTTTAAATGAAATACATTATCTTCATTATAAGGTTTACCCTGTAGAATAATCTTCTTAACAACCTCAGTAAACTCACCAGACTCGGCAGTCAATCCAAGTGCAGCAGTAAGAAGGTGTGGAAGATCCGCATCACTAACTGTTTCCAATTCAGTCATGCGAGCAAGAAGTTGTGCAAAATCCTTACTAGGTTCGCTGGTTACACCATGAACAAAGTCAAGATACTTTTCAGTGTCTACTGTCATAAAAGTTTTACCTTATCATAAAGTTCGACTATCTCTTTACTAGGATCAGGTACATGAGATAACAAATCTCTCAATGCTACTACCTGTTCCGCAGTAAGAGTAAGTCCTCTATTAGTTGTGTAGGTTTCAATTGGTGGTCTATAGTCACTACCAAGTGCTGGATACGGATCAGTCATTTTATATTACCAAATAAGATGCATCTTCATCATTAAGCTCATCTGATGCAAGCATAATAGTCTGAAACTCTGCATCAAAAAACTCTTTATCGGATGTACTCCAAACAATAACGTTCTTTGCTAACTGAGTTTCGTTGTATTTGTCAAGTGTTTCTTTTAGTTCTTTAAAAGTCATTAGAATTTAAAATCGCCAAAGGTTTTCTTAGGTTTCTTTTCTTCAAAATTATACTCCTCTTCTTGTCCACTGTCAACCAAATCTTCCTGAGCACTTTGTTCACAGTCATATAATCTCATCTTTGCTCTATCAATCCCAACAACAAACCGTTTGAATACTGTAGGATCGTTATATCTGTTCTTAAGTTGTTTAACTAATATCTGATTCAACCCCTCCAACTCTTCTGTAGAAATAAGGGCAAGCATAAGGTCAGCAGTAGCAGGGAGTCCAAAAGATTCAGAGGTGTCAGTAAGATCGACATCAGAACTACCGTAACCGCTACGAGTAGTTTGAGTGGCAGATACAATCGGAAGGTTCGCCTCAACTGCGAGACCCCGTAATTCTTCTGCGATGGCTTTGATGTAGGAATACGAGTTGACATTACTTCCTGCTCTATATCGTGATGAGGCACAAATATTAAGATAGTCTATGAATATTATATCAGGTCTAAAAGACTTTTTCAATGCCAGTTCCTGAATTAAGGCTTTAAAATGTCCACAATGTGCAGATGCAGTAGGATACTCTTTAATAATTAATGTACCTTGTGTCTTCTTGGCAAGATCTGTAACCTTACCTTCAAACATATTCTTAGGAAGATCTACTATATCTTGAATGTTGACATTAAGTAGATTAGCATCGATCCTCTCCGCAATCTTCTCCTCTGCCATTTCGAGAGTGATGTAGAGGACGTTCTTTCCCTGGAGGAGGACACTGCTTGCCACATGACACATGAATAAAGACTTTCCAACCCCTGTGCCAGCCAAAGCAATGTTGAGAGTCTTATTCGGTAGACCTCCTTTCGTAATTTTGTTGAAGTATTCAAGATCAAATTCGATCTTGTTTTCCTTCTTGTGGTATAACTCATACCTTTCTTCATAATCTGTTAAGTAATCGTGTCCTATATGAGTATCGAAAGACACAGAAAGAGCATCAGACAAAATAGTAGGAATAGCATCCCTTCCTTTAGTGTCATCCTTTCCATCTGCTAGCTGAATCGATTCCATCAAAGCTAGATATATGGCACGGTCTCTACACCACTTCTCTGTGGTACTAGTCAACCAATCAAATTCTGCAGGATCATCCTCTAGATAACTAATCAGTTTAGTAATATCTTGAAATTGAGTATCATTGATATCACTACGCTTCTCAATCTCAATACATAATACTTCCTTTGTTGCAGGTTTATTAAACTCCTGAACAAACTTAGTTATCTCCTCAAATACAATCTTCTGATTGTTATCCTCAAAATACTCTGCTTTAATAAAAGGTACTACCTTCCTTAAGTACTCCTCATTGTAAAGAAGATTACGTAAAATTAAAACTTCGACGCTATCAAGGTTCATGAGGAATATCAAAAACAAAAGTTATCCTGGTTTCTTCACCAAGATTCACAGCACCATGTGGCATCTTATTATTAAACCAGAAAAGTGTCCCCGCGTCAACTATAGCAGTCTCATTTCCGCAGAAGTATTGATATTTACCCTTAATAGCAAGATGGTATCTGTTTCTTGTTAGATAATATGTTCCTTCATCAATATGAGCCCCCACATAACCGTCAATAGGAAGAGAGAGGAAACCGCAACGGTGAAGGGGTTTACCCTTGAATTCTTTCCGGAGAATTTTCCTGATTTCTGTATGATGCTCATACGCTGGTGTCCTAATGTTTATTTCCGAATCACCAACAAAATCCCCCTCCTTCTTTACACCACCCATTATAAGTTGAAGAGCACTAATGGGAAGATCATCAAACCCACGATCAACTAAAGATTTAGAATCTTTGAGGTGTTTTTGATGATCCCAATCCTGAGGATTTTTTTTAAGTTGCTTAACTACTCTATCTACATTTATATTTTTTTTAATAATTTCTATAGATTTCATTAAGAACCGTAACTGAACTCCTTCTGTGATATTTCATCTAATGCTTGAAGTACTTCTGGAGTAAAATACTTCTCTGGATTCTTATAGATTTCTTTAGCATAAACTTTCTTTCCATGGATCTCATATCGTCCTGCGACATTCTTCCACAGTTCTCCAATCTCTCCTAATTCAAGGAGACCATAATACTTATCCAAACCACGTTCATCAAAATACAAACGTATATCAACAGTTTTATTTTCTTTACTTAAACGCGACTTTGCTGTCTTAGCTTTGATAATGTTTCCGACGACTTCCTTTCCATCCTTCTCCTTTTTCTTTCCGAGATAAATGATTGTACTCGCTGCGTACTTGAGTCCCGAACCCCCTCCCATCTCTTTAGTTGGTACATAAGCTCCGATGACATCGTATGTATGATTCGTGACAATGAGGGGGACATTTGCTTGGCCAAGTTTTAGTGTTAACATACGGAATGCACCTTTGACCAATTGCGATTTGGTCATATCACGCACTTGCTTATCGTCCAGTGCATCCCTAATTTCTTTCTCTGTAGAAAGCATTCCCAAGGAGTCTAACACAAACATACATGGTTTGCGATCCTCTATGGGCATTTGAAGATATTTATCAACTGCCTTCAGTGCTTTGGTACGGAATTCCTCAATGGTTACTACATTGACAACGACTAATCTGGTTAAATCAATGCCACGCGATTCAAGTAATCCTCTATTAACGGCGGATTCAGTATCAAAATAGAGACAATAACTATCAGGATTAGAATCAAGGAAGTTCTTAACCACTGCGAGCGCGAAAAAAGTTTTGCCAGTACTAGACTCACCAGCAAGGGCAGTAATCTTATTAGTAGAAACACCGCCAAAAATGGAGCCACTAACAAGTCCATTAAAGATGTACGAACCTGTGTCGATGTATCTTTCTTCTCCGTCGATGTCTCTTGCGAGTTGGGTGTAGTCATCTCCAATCTCTTTTACTATCTCTTTAAGAAAATCCATTATCTATATAAAAATGTATAATTTACTCGTTGATTTTCAGCACCAGGTTTAGTATGAACACTATCCGTTGCATGAAAAGTATTTCCTGGAAAAATCACAGCACGATTAAACTTATAAGGTATTCTAACATACTTTGCTCCTTTTAGAAAGTCTTGAATCTTTGCACGATCTTGATTATAGTCCTTCCAAGTCCAGTCTTTAGGAGCCTTTTTCCTATAAATTATTAATCCATTTTTAGAACGATCTTCAATAGCATTATTAGGAGTCACCCAAACATTTATATTAAGAAAAGAAGGATCTGCATGAGGTGATACTCCAGCACAACGATTGTAATAGGTGAAAGACCAAGAACGAATATATGTACGACCAGCAAGTACAGATAACTTTGGAGTTACATAGTCATTAGCAATAGATCTCATACTCAATTGAGACTCTCTACCATTATCAAAATCTCTGGAAAGATATCCATCATCATAGGCTTTGTTAAAAGGAGGATCACCAGTAAGAGCCAGTTTTCTTAACTGAAGAGCAAGACCCTTTGGAAAGAAATTGTCTTTAATAATATATCCTCTATCAAGTTTTATATTTTCAATCCATTCAGATAACCATTCCATGAGATTCACGAAGAATTTTTTTATAGGGTCCACCAGGATTTGCATCCCTTGTTTCTTTTACCAACTTAAGTCTTTGATACAATGCGGTATCACCACCAAGAGTCAATGCTCTTATAATTGTATCTAGATCTTTATCGTTAATAGGTAATTCCATTTAAGTAAAAAAGGATTCTAAGTTTACAGTTTTCTCAGTGCTCCATCCGATAGAGTTAAGAATAATTCTAAGAGGTTCCAAGAATGCTTTTTCAAATTGTATATCATAATCGATATACTTGTCAAGATTAAGTTCACGCGGAAAATCCTGAATAAACGAAATAATATTCTCATGAATAATATTAGGTTTTTTCAGGTAGCAAAATTTAATTTTTTCTCCATTCTGGATCAAAGAGTACTTATTGTCTAACTTGTTTTTCTTCACATAATGGTTAAACAACAAAGCTCCCCGTATATGTATAGGAGTTCCTTTTGCATATATTGTAGAATGTGCCTTATACTTCTCAACATTAGACGCAGAACGTGGAAATGATATATCTTCTGGTGGTAAAGTTTTGAATTCCTTACGAGACTTCTCTATAAAATCAATTACATCATCCTCTGTTCCACTCATCATCAATTTCAATGCATCCTTAATCATTGCTCTACATGGTGCAGGAGTCGATGATTTAACCGCCTCTATACCCATCATTTTAAGTTTAGGTTCAGTATATGCTACACCTTCACTATTCCATACATTAAGAATATATCTTTTCTTTGCAGTCCATATGCCACGATCAGCAATGTTCTCTCTCTTCATGAACATTTTTTGGTCGTAGGCGTTGACATACCCGGCCAATTCTTCGTAAGCACTTTCAATATAAGGTTCAAGTTGAGTTTCACACACCTTGTCAAGGAACCGCACAACGCCCTCAGTAGTTTTCTCTCTCCCCGTGTATACAGTCTCAACCACAGGACCCATATTAAGATAAATGGAATCGGTATCAGAAGCAATAACATAATCAACATCCTCAGTTTTTAATAATTTGTTCAAGTAAGCATTCATCTTATTCTCTATCCACCGGATCGAGACCTGTCCTGAAAGAGTAATGGCCTCTGCATTTGCCAACTTGTAGTACCGAAAGTACTGATTACCGATAGCACCATAAGCAGAGTTAAGAGATATCTTCTTCGCCATTTGAATGTTATTACAGCGAGCAATCTCTTTTTCCAATGCTTTACTAGGAGTCTTTTCATAATCCTTCTTTGCTTGGATCATCTTCTTCTTGAAGACCACACGGTCTCCATACATCTTATCCATCAACTCTGGCAGGAACCCACGCACGTCCTTCCTATACTGTGCTCCATTAGCACACGTTGCATAGTCAGGATCAAAATCAACTATCTCTTCATTTAATATCCTCTCAACGCTCGCGCTGGAATGTCTAGTCTCCCTGAGGGTTTCCGGACTGATATTATATTGCATAATAAGATGAGGATACAGGCTATTGAGGTCAAAATTAACAACCCAGTCATAGCGTCCCGCTTTTGGTTCCTTGACATAAGCCCCCGCATACTTTTCGTTCTTTTGTGATCTATTCTTCGGTGGAATAACAATATTCCTTTTCTTCAAGTAATTATATATGATGGTATCCCACATCCGTACCTGATAGAACACATCGTTGTAATTAACCTTAGCATCATATGCCATAGTTAATGCCAACTCAATCAGTTTCATCTTGTCTTCCAAACGGTCAACAAGTTCAACGTCGATTATATTATACTCAATAAATTTTTGCCAACCCTTTGTGTAGAAATCCTTAAAAGTGTCAAACTCACTGTGATCTAACTTCTTTTGTCCCAATTCTACTTGAGCAATATAATCCAAACGATATGACTCTTGTGCTTTATACGTAAACTTCTTATATAAGTCCAAGTAGTCTAACTGTGTTACACCACCAACATCAAATGTAGTATGGGTTCTTCCCATAATGACAATTTCATTCTCACTTACAAGTCCCCAAGGTGAAAACCTCTTCATCAATTTCTCACCAAGTATTCTATTAATACGTTTACAGATATATGGAATATCATACAACTGTATGTTCCATCCAGTAATTACATCTGGAACATCTTGCATCCAATAATTAATAAAATGACTTAACAAATCATGTTCATTAGAACAATAATTATAAGTTACATCCTTCCTATTATTCTTAAAGGGTTTACTTCCCCAAGTAACGATCTGCTTAGTTGTATAGTCTTGTATTGTGATTGCCAGAATCTCTTCTGAGCACGATTCAACATCAGGGAAACCTTGCTCAGACGCAACTTCAATATCCAAAGTAACAAGCTTAATTTTAGATATGTCAAACTTGATCTCATCCTCTGGGTATTTCTCTGATATGTATTGGTAAATATACCTGTCATTCCCGTATATCTCAAATCCCTCAATACCTTCATACTTCTTATAGAATTCACGACAATCTCTGACTGTTCCTGGATTAATTGCTTCAACACTTTCTCCACTCAACGTTTTATATTTAGTACTTTTTTTAGACTTGACAAATAGAGTAGGAAAAAATTCATCCCTATGCTCATACCTCTTTCCATTCTCAACTCCCCTCACAAGGAATTGATTACCAATTAATTGAACGTTGGTGTAGAATTTCACTTAATAAGATCTTGGTATTTTTCAAGGAGAGTTGGAGTAGGCTCACACAAAGTGAGAATCTTATCCGAACTCATCATAAATGTATCATCTTTTGAGAATCCTAGCAAGAAGGGTTCTAAAGTTATGGAACCCTCAGTACTATTAACCCAAAATGGATTGATTAATTTACAATCCGGTTCTCCAGGAATAGCAGCAGGAGCTTCCTCAATCTGACTTATCAGAATCTGCTGTGTTGTTGTCAGTGCGATTACTTTGATTTCCATAGTTTACAATGTCCTCTTGATACATCTCCTTAAGTTTTTCTACTGGTTCAACGACAGTAATTAACCAGTCTGCTGGAATAGAAATAGTAGTGTCTTTAGTGAGAGGAATCCAAGGAAATAAAGAAACTTCAAATCCTGCTTTTTTATTACTCCCATCCTCACTCTGAAGGTTTGGATTCTTCATACGAATAACACATGGTTTATTCAAATGATATCCAATAACCCTTTTCTCTTCTTCTTCACCCAGTACCATTTCAGAGACATCAGCAATGACATCTTCCCCTGATTTTAAAAGTATTAACTTAACGGTCATAGTGTCTACTTACCTCTTAGTATTGTACCACAAAAAAAGAGACCCGTAAAGGGTCTCTCCATCTCGAACTCATTTGTATTTAGAGATACTCTTTACGAGAGTGATGCTCTGGAACTACCTTTCCTAGTTCCACGGTGAGGAGTCCATCCTCAAAGCGGACCTGTCGTACTTCCGTATCATCAGAGAGCGTCCAAGCTCTTGTGAAAGATCTTTGGGCAAGCCCTTTGTAGACAATTTCTCCCACAGTCTCTGATTCTTCTTTTTTGCCTTCCACATGTAGTTTTCCAAACTCCGTGTAGACTTTAACTTCTTTCTTTTTGAATCCCGCAAGTGCGATTTCCAATCTGGATTCGACATTGTTCACATGAACTAAATTATATGGCGGGTAATTTGATTGATGATCTTGATTCCAAAAACGATCAAAGTAATCATCCATTCCGATGCTGTTCTTAACGATCCTATCCATCAATGTTGATAGATCTGCAGCATTGTATCTTGTGATGTTAGTCATCTTAGTAGCTCCTTGTTAAGCGAGTTTGTGTTGTGTGAACCCTTTCGGCGTTCACCTATATTTATAGCACAAAACACTAAAAAGCGATATTCGGTTTCCCGTCATTAACCCAATGTACTAAGACATTATCTATATGAGAGGCATCAACTCTAAAATTATAAGATATAATAGTTTTTCTATCTCCAGTATTAGGTGGTCCACGATGAATACAATGAGAAGGAAAAATAACTACATCACCCTCCTCTGCTTCGATCTTCTGAGCTTTTAGATCATAAGGAGAACAAAACTCAGTATAAGAACAACCCTTTGGAAATTCTAAGTAATAAACTCCTGTATAATGCTCACCATGAATATGCCACCCATGACAATCATTCTTTTCATATTGCTGATACCAAACATCCTCCAACTCAATCTTTTTATAAGCCATAGATCTAATAAATTCCTCTATAGTCTCCAGAAAATTTGGAACAAATAGACGAACCCATGGTCTGCTAATATCTTTAGATCTATCCCAATCTAATTTAGATACTGAATCGCGAGAATATAAACTATCATTATCTTCCTTCCCATCAGAAGTCTTTGAGATCTCAGATAAAATAAGATCTCTTATCATATCATGATTAATCATTTTCAACTGACAAATAGCGTCAGTAAATTTAATCTTTTTCACTATTTCAGAAAACGCTGTCTAGGTCTCCTTCTATGCAGATGAGTAAGATAGAAATTTGAATAATTAACAATCACTAAGAGAATTAATAATATAGTGTTAATTGTCATTCTTCTTGAGTCTTTCCTTTTTTACCGATGTTATACTTCTGTTCCAATACCCAAAGACCTTTATCTTTATAAGAAAGAACTTTGATTTGGTTAAGAGGTGCAATATCAGCAACCTCAGTTTCTTTTACTATAGAAATAAGTCCCCAGTCAGCAAGTAGACGGGAAATCCTATTTCTACGTTGAACATCATTAGTAGTAAGGTTAGCATGTTTGCCGTCAAGTGCAAAGAGCTCCTTAAAATGTACAATATAATATCTACCTTGCTTATGCAGAATATGGCAAGATTGATAAAGTTTCTTTTCTTTTCTTGACGCTACACCAATTCTTGTTAAAGTCTCACGGACTTTTAAAAAATCATCAGGTTCATTGAGAGTCACCTCAATCATCTGATCCGGCGACCACTTTACTTCAGGTTCTCCCGTCGTAGTCATTTCGATCCTCCAGTTTCAAGTCGTTGTTTAATAAATTCCAGTTGTTGGGTTGATAAAATTTTCAGTGCTTGAGATGCTTTCTCATTACTATAACCATAGTATTGTTTTACACTTTGGAGATCCGTGACTTTATCCTTACGGAGCCAGGGAGAAAATCTCTTCTTTTTCCTAAGTGTATTTAGATAAAACGAATATTGCATATCCTTATCAAGATTAGGATACTTATTCATCTCATTAGCAAACAACACACAATCAAGATGACCTGATAAACAACGATTAATAATATAAGGGGAATAATCCTTTACAGTAGAAGGATCTTCTTCAATAAGATTATTCTTATTAAAGTTAATAGAATTCAACCAATCTTTAAGTTCAGTCATTTCGGTAGTTTCCTATTAAAGTTCCAATACTCAAATTTCATATAGGTATAGTATATACCACATAAGAACTTTTGTACAAAATATTCAAGATAAAGAATGGAAATAATAATACATTTCTCAATCATCGTATTATCTGAATATCATCATCTTCAGTCCAGAGTTCGACCTTAGTTCTGAACCTATCTTCTCTCTTTAGTTTATCATATCTTTTAGTAGCTTTCTTCTTCCACCAAGATATAATATTATCCCAATAAAACTTCTCCCAATTTGGACCAGGAATTAATTTATCCTGCTCACCTCTAATAACTTCTCTAACATTTGAATAACCATAATCTGATATATAAAATCTCTTCTTCTGAGTAAGACCAAATGCCATAGTAATTACCTCATTAAACTCTTTCAATTTCTCATGATCTTTCAAAGAATTTCTAATAAGACTTATCATTTTAGTCTGCCTCTTCATCTTCTTAGATGATGCTTTATTGTCAGTCAATGGGTTATTATTATTTAATCGAGTAAAACGATCATGAAGACGATGAAACACCTCTTCATGCAAGAGAGGAAGGAATTTACTGTCAGTTAGACCTTTATACCTCATATAGGGTTTAAGACCGTCATACTGCGATGCAGAGGTCGTAGAACCGTACAATGAAGTAGTCTCGAACAAACCTATATCCTTATCAAATACTTCATTTAAAGTCTCCCTTGCAAAATGAGAAACACACAGAAGAGCAAGAAGTTTACCTCCAAGATAATTATAACCGAAAGGTTGAGATGGTACAATAACAAATCCCATCGCAGCATGACGATTGAATAAAGAAAGATTAGCTGGTTCCCCTAACCAAACATTTCTAGGTTTAGAATTAATGGTAGGAGAACCAAATCGAATAAATCCTAAAAGTTTCTGACTTCTCTTTTCATAAACCATCCATCGCAATTCCCTTCCCGGAATATTGCTTTCATTATTATGAGAAGAAACTGCTGCTAAAAGATTCTTATAATGATCTTGGGGAATAGATTGATGAAATCTATCGCCAACAAACTTAACATCAAACTCCATCTCCTCAGGATGAATATCCTCATTAAAGAATTCATCCTGTAAAGGAGTAAGTTGACTAGTCTGAAGAACTACTTCTTTCTTAACATACCGAAGATAATCTTCAATAGATGTGAAATTCTTAAAGTAATTAATAAATTCATCAGCAGCCCAAATAGCATCTGATTCACTTACTTCAGATATCATCTTATAATCATCGGATGTTCAAAATCTGGAATCCTACGATGAGGAACACCAATATCCAATCTTATAGGAGCATCTAATACATTATCAAGACTTTCTGCCATACGACGGAAACCACCTCCAACATACATTTGACCAGCAAATACTGTCACTGTAGCAGTACCCCAAAAAATATAATACCATTGGGATTTAACTTGATGTCTTTTCTTTTCTTTTGTCATGGTCTCTCCGGATGTTGTAATTGTTCAGTAAGTCTTGCACCAACAGGACCATCATCAGAATATACTTCTAACCGATGGATGTTGATAGAATCCTTTTCAAATATTGTAACATTAACCTTACCATCTTCGCAACAAATCTTCACTGTCCCATTACAAGACCAGTCTTTAGGTTCATTATAAAATTTATATACCGGATAAGGATCGCGGGTTTGAGTCTTTGCTACAACCCTATAAAACTCTTTGTTTTCTGTGTTGCTCATTTCGGAGTTGCCTCTCAAATTCATACTTAAGTGTTTGGACAGATTGATTGAGATGTGATTCCCATTCATTCCCTTCAATAAGATCCTCTAGATGTGCAATATGTTCTAGAGCAAATACCAGTTTAGTTTCATTATTCATTCTTGGCATTAAAGAAACTTTCCTACCAATTCTGGCAACTGAAATAAACTACGAAGTTCTAATTTAGATTCTATCATAGCATCTTCACCCCCTTCCTGTCTATCTACAATGGCCACTACCCGTTCCACCACATAACCAGCATCTCTTAATTTCTCTACAGCCTTGATAGCAGATCCTCCTGTTGTAACCACATCTTCTAATACAGTTATCTTAGTTCCTTTAGGTGGTAAAAGTCCCTCTATCCATGCTTCAGTACCATGTCCTTTAGGTTCTTTACGCACAATAAGAGCATTAACCAATCTACCATCCAAAGCAGATACTAAAGAGACACCACTCACTAAAGGATCAGCACCTAAAGTAAGTCCAGCTACATACTCAGTCTCAACTTCCTTAAGCATTAATAGACTTGTAAGAGTAAGTCCTCTTCCAGTTAAAGTTACTGGTTTACAATTTACATAATGCTCACTGGTCTTTCCAGAAGAGAGTTTAAATTCACCTTTCTTATAGGCAAACTTCTTTATCATTTCTAAAAGTTCTTCTTTCATTTGAATTCACACTCCACCATAATTTCAGTTAAACATGCCAACATATTTATTTCCTGATCTGCTACGAAGGCAATTTGGTATTGATACTTAGCAATAATAAGCACAGCAGCAGGAATGGTGCTAGGTACAAGGGAAGTGTAAAGACTATCGTAAATGCGGCGAAACAATAAAGCAGGATCATTATCCAAGTTATCGACACACCATTTACGTACTTCCTGAAATTTCTTTTCTTTGAGGTTTTTAACGAGATCATTTACCGATATGTCACTAAAGTGAGCAAGTATACCACTATCTATCTTCCCACTAACAGAATATCTTTGACATTCATTTAGGACTCTTCTCCAGTCTGGGAAGTGTTTGTTGATGAGTTCTGCGATGACTTTCTTATCACTTTGAATCCGTTCGTTGTCCAAGATCCAGTTAAGACGCTTGAAAAAGCATGTTGCGATCTCTTGTTTCTGCTTTCCTTTAATTGCGAAATCAATGACGGCGCATCTGCTATGGAGGGGTTCAATGATTTTGTTTTTGTAATTGCAGGTAAAAATGAATCTACAGTTTCCGGAGAACTCCTCAATACTCGCTCTAAGAAGGAGCTGTACGTCGGGAGTGGTATTGTCTGCTTCGTCGATGATGATGACTTTATGCTTCGACTCGCTGCTAAGAGAGACGGTAGAGGCGAAGTTCTTGGCATTATTCCTAACGGTATCAAGAAACCTTCCTTCATCAGATCCATTAATGACATAAACATCTACTCCTAATTCATTACAAAGTGCTTTTGCTACTGTTGTCTTTCCACATCCCGCAGGACCAGAAAGAAGCAAATTAGGCACTTCACCTTTATTTAGAAAATCCCTAAAGGTTTTCTTTATATTCTCTGGGAGAATACAATCTTCAATTGTCTTAGGTCGATACTTTTCAACCCAAAGAAATTCATCTCTCATAATTAAAATTAATCACCACTTTTCTTTTAGGATGCGTACAGGTTACTCCTGCATGTCTTTGATTAGAATCAAAAGTAACTAATCTATTCTCGACACATTTTACTTTACCACCCTTCTCGAATTGTGTCCACCCATTGTTCGTATTAACATAAAATATTGATGTAGTCATATTAGGATAATCAGAATGATATCCAGTATTTCTATGGAATATAGTTCGAGGATTTAAATTTGCTTTAATCCTGTGCATTTTCTTATGTTTTATTCGAGCTACAAAAGAATCTAATACATTCTCATAAAATTTACTTAGTCTATCTTCTTGATAAAAAGAATGATAGAACTGATAAAAAGGATCTCCCTCATAACAAATCTGATCATTCCAAAACCAATTAAAATCATACCCCATCATAATAGATTGAAGTTGTTTAAAATGATAACTGGGTAAAAAATTATCAATTATTTCCATACGCATAATTAAAATTAATCAAGACTCGAACCTTTTCATCAGTACAAGTAGTTCCTGTATGCATCGTATTAGAATCAAAAATAACTATTCTATTCGCTACACTCTCTACTTTATCACCGTTCTGAAATTCTGTCCACCCATTATTTGTATTAATAAAATAAACTGCTGTCTTTATATTAGGAAAATCAATATGAAATTTATTACGTCTTATCTCAGTTGTTCTAGGCCCCATATTTGCTTTGATTCTCCATCCACTTCCACCCAATTGTCTTACTACAGGATCTAATATAGATAACCACGGACTCTTTATTACTCTATCAGGATCAGGAGTTACACCATGTGCAGCAAAAAAAGTATGGGTAAATTGAAAAGTTCCTGGTGGATCATCACTTCCCACTATCCCATCATTATAATTCCAAGTAAATTCAGAACCTAGCATCACGTTCTGAATATGCTGAAATTGTTCTGGGTGTATAAAATTATCAATTACATTCATGAACCCTCTCTCCATTTAAACCAATACACATTCTGTTAGGAGTATTATTTACTTCATAATTAGATCCGTGCCATAACCATCCAGGAAAGAGTATAAGATCCCCTGCTTCTGGTTTAATCCAATAATAATCAAAAAGATATGGAGATCTGGATCTCTCATTAGAATAATAACTAGAATGAATAACGGGATTAGGATTTCTAAAAGAAATAGGAGAACTATTCTCATCTACATTAACATATAGTGACGCAGATACAACAGAATGGCCATGACTATGTTCTTTTAATATATCACCTACTGGTTGTATATTGAACCAACTAGTAGTAACCTCTAGATCATCAGTCCCACTAGACCTACCATAATCCTTAACAATAGCATTAGTACTCTCAAAAAGAGATACACACTCTGGAATATTATTACTAATCTTTTTTAAAATATCCGTCCTTCTATCGGTAAAAGAAGACTTTCCAGTTACAGTAATTACTTCACCATAACCCATCTCAGCATCCTTTTCCTCTTCTATTAAAAAATCATAAATCAAAGATAATTGTTCAGGATTTAAAAATTTTCTATAGATAGAAACTAAAGTAGGAAAAAGATGTTGATCAATTCTCTCCATTTAAGAAAAATTAGAATTTAATATTACCCTAGTATTATGTTTGGCAGGAACACTTCCCGTATGAATATATAACCCATCAAAAGCAACCATTCTATTTGCCTTTGGTTCTATTTCTTGCTGTATGGTTAACTTCTCTTCCAATCCTTTTTCCTGAATAGCTTTACTTGAATACTCACCATTTTCTCCATCATATCTCTCATTATAAATGACAGTATTTCCATCCGAATCATTAAAATAAAAAATGGTAGCAATGTGCGGTTGAGGCATATCAATATGAGGATAACATTTATTATTCTCAGGAGTATATAAAGTCATATCCAACCTAGAACGAATAATATTATCACACTTAGTAACCCTCTTCATTTTCATAAGAAGGTTTGTTATTAATCCAGCTGCATAACTATCAACAAAAACATTAGGATTCTCAACTACCCAACAATTAAAACCATGTCTTCCTAATTGATCTTGTCCCCAAAAATTACCAACAATATTATCTTGATAATACCATGCCTGATATGGACCAGCTACAACATTCTGCAACTGCTCCATATATTCATCATCAACAAAATTATCGTATACCTTAATCATTCAAATGTAGAATCAGGTTCTAATGCTATGTAGTAAGTTAAATCATGATTCTTACTTGTAAAACGAGACAATAATTTCCGTGATACAACAACATCATAGGTTCCTGGAAGAATCTTAATATTCTCAACCTTAAAATTAAATGAGAATGTAGATTCAGTCTCACCAACTACAATAGAGAAATCATTAGAGGTATCATTCTTCTTATCTTGAACAAGGACTTTAACAACACCTTCTCCACCTACTACAGCTAAATCAGGAAGTTGGTAGATTGCTGCTGCCTTAAGTAACTTATCAAGTTGATCAGTACTCAACTCAAAGGATACATCCTCACTTGGAAGAGTAATAGGTTTCTCTGGAGGAGTGACAATCACCTGAGGATCAGCAAAGAAATACTTAGACCTCATCTTTCCTTCTCTGATCACCACATATCCATCATTACTAAAATCAAGTTCAGGACTCTGATGAAGTCCCATACCATTAAGGAATTGATTCAAATCATAGATACCAAAATCCTTAGGAAGTTCTTCTGTAATAGTTACTTCTGCAAGGATATTCTTCATCACACTAATAGTGCGAAGTCTACTTCCATGCTTAAAAAGAATTGATTGATTGATTGAAGAGAAGTTCTTCAGTACTGATAATGTGTTGTCAGAAAGTTTCATAACCACGGGTCTGAGTTTCATAATTTGTATGTCCACTGAAATAGTATAACAGTAGGCAGTAGTGCATTGCTTTTAGTATATCACGTTTTGCCTGACCTTTTTTATCATACCGTGCCAGATACTTAATAGCATTAGAACGGCAGAAAGATTCTGCATCACCTACAGATTGAATAAGATCCAATGTCTGTGTGCTGTTTTGTTCTGAAGTATAATGTCCAGAATATGTTGAAGAAATATAATCTCTAAGATCACCAATCCCTTTCTCTTCTTCATACTTCTGAGCTTTAAAATCTAGATTTGGTTCTGGTTTAGAATCGGTACCTGGATAATGATATGCATATACATCATCAACCCCACCATCTGAAACTGAGAAAGAAATATGATCCTCACCCAGTCCACCTGGAATATGATGGGCAATCTGGTCATCATTATCAGAAAAAGTATTGAAAGGATTTGGCATATCACCATTCCTATCATAATCAAAATAATAATCTGATTTACCAGGATTTTCCTTTTTCCCTTTCACGTAGTTTTCCTCATCATCTGGTCCAAACATAATTGGATAATCCTCATCAAGTGTTCCGTTTAATACTGATGCTGCCAAAGTCCATGCGTTAACCATATTCAAATAAGAAATTGTTTACAAGACTTTCTGCTTTTTCTTTACCAAACTTACCAGTAAGATAACCACCTACAGGATCAAGTCTGGTCATATAGGCATCAAAATCTTTATATTCGCTGGTATCTGTTCCAGTTGGTCTCTCCAATTCTAACATATCTCTGTACTTAGTCAAGTATGTTTTAAAAGTAGAGAGATAAGCATCAACTTCTTCCATCTTACAATATCTAACAAAGATATTTTTAGAGAAATGATTACCCATTTCAAAGAATCTATAATCCTTTTCAGCTTCAGGTAGTCCTTCTACAGAAAACAAATAATTCTCTACCGGATGTTGAAAATCAAATACTACAATGACTTTCTTTTCTGAGAATGCCATTAAGTCCATACCAAAACATGGAAGATTACTTCCAGTCTTAGGGTAAAGAATATTATTATAAATGGAAGAATGATCGCTAGATATATCAACCTCTCTAGATTTAATAAGATAAGGATGATCATATGTTTTTGCTGAGAGAGTAGTTCCTTTACCTTCCCAGTCTGCCCAAGTTTCCCTGAATTTTAAATCAGGGAAAGTATCTACGAGGGCATCTTTATAACTTTTCCAAAGGTTCATCTATTTAAAAAGATAATAAGTCCTCTAATAAACATTGCTGCAAAAAGGACATAATAAACCCACAATCCAGTCATCATAACTTTATTGTAAGTAGATCCTCTCACATAATGAACTTCTCCTTGCTGATCCCATCCGTCAATCATGTATTCACTTGGATCAATTTTCCTCATCATCCTAACTCCGTAAATTCAACATCAGCATCTACCTTATCATAGAGTTCAAGGAATGCTTGCTTAGTCTCATCATCAAATCTGTTTACACATACTTGAATTGCTTTCATCTTATCATTAAAGATGGAATAAGCACGTAGAATGTGAACAAGACGACGAGTACTAATAATCTCCTCAATACCACCATCATAGAATGTTTTGCGAATAATGTCACCCCAATCTACAAGTCTATCAAGAAAATTAGTATCTGTCACACCAAGAGTTGATGCAACCCTTCCTAAGATTTTCTTCTCTATGTTTGGAGAAGGATAATCCTGCTCAAAGGTTACTGGGAACCTTTCAAGGAAGGCTTCGTTGAGCACGTTAGTTCCAATAAATCTGCCGTCGTCTGAACCTTTACCTTTAGTATTTGCGGTTGCAATGACGTTGAACCCTGCTGCTGGCTCGACGAACTTTCCAATCTTCTTAAGGAAAATTCCCTTACCTTCAAGGATGGGTTGGAGGCAGAGAATCTTGTTTGAGGCAAGGTCGATCTCGTCAAGGAGCAAGACAGCCCCTCGCTGGAGAGCTTCAATAACTGGTCCGTTGTGCCAGACGGTTGCGCCGTCAACAAGACGGAAGCCGCCAATGAGATCATCTTCATCTGTTTCGATAGTAATGTTTACACGGATAAGTTCTCTTTTGAGTTGAGCACACGCTTGTTCCACACCAAACGTTTTACCGTTGCCTGAAAGGCCAGTAACGAATGTAGGATAGAACATACGGGTTTTGAGAATGGTCTTAATATCGCTAAAAGGACCAAACTTGACGAAGGTATCATCTGTTTCTGGTACGAGGTTCTGTTCTAATTTAGGTTCAACAGAAGGTGCAGCAAAAGAATTTTCAATATTCTCTACTGCTTTTACTGTTACTTCCAAATTCCACTTACCACGACCAACTTTAAACTGTTCAATTTTTTTGGTAACAGTCTGATATGCAATGTCATTCATAGCACAGAACCCTTTCACATCTGCTGCAGTGAACTCGGTTCCATAATTTGCTTTCAGACCTTCGATGATTTCCTCTCTGGTCATTTTAATTTCAAACATAGTTTAATGGGTTTCAATATAGCTATAATACACGAAAATGAGGGTGTTTAAACCCCCAGTGGACAGTTTATCAAGCGGCACTTAAAAATCCAATTAAAGTAAAGCGAGAATCTCCAATGGTATTACCAAAGAAATTTTGTGCTCTATGATATCTAATAGAATCAAAAAGAAGAGTCCTATTAAACTTATTTGCTACTATACAGGGATTATTCCATGCTGAATTATATTTCTCCATATCTCTTTTATAAAACCATCTCTTCATTATACCTCTATCAGATCTATAAAAAGTTTCCTTAGTAATACCATTAACATTTGCATTTTTAGGACACCCTGCTTCATACACCTCAGTACCACTATTACTAGGAGGATCAGGAGTCAAATAAGTAAGGCACGTATATTTGTGAGGAGGAGAATCTGGATGGCACATTCCACCAACCCATGACTTATCAATATATTGAAAATGCAAATAATCTAAAGAAAGTTTTTCATTTAAAATATTACTAACCTTATCCAAATAAAATTTTCTAAAGTTCTCAGGAGGATCCCAACGATATCCAGGCCAACGAAAATTATGACAAGGAGAATATTCCCCCTTCAATCCAGTACTTCTTATTTTATAAGGATCACTAAAAAAATTATCAATTATCTGCATATTTTTTCACACTTTGTTCCCATTCTTTGAGTGATGATGAACAATCAGGTGGTTCAGGATCTTTATAACCCTTTATTTTCTTCCACCTATTATGCAATGCACCCATCATCCAACTAGCTGCAAGACTATGAGGTCCATTCTCAAGCAGATCTAATTCATACCTGCTATTGGTATACCCCTTCATCTCTTCACGCCAATTGGAATCATCATAAGGTTTGTTTGTCATTTTTCGTAAGTAAAGGTTTTTCCTTTGATTTTGGTATCACCTTGTGGTGAAGATCTGCCTGGTCTAAATTTACCAGCTTTAACTCTTTTATCTTTACCTAATCCTCCTTTTCTGGTAGCACTAAGTGTACCAGTTTTTTTAGTCTGTGTCAAAACAGCATCTTGATCATACTTCTTACCAAGTGCCTTTATTGTTTTCTTAAACTTCCTCTTACCCATTTTGCCAGAGGTGACAACGTGACTGCGTTCTTTAACCTTTTTGGTTTCACCAGTCTTCTTGTCTTTCTCATCCCATCTTCCAGATACCTTAGTAGCACCAGGAAGACCCCTACCTTTTATAT
>VTLG01009646.1_pt1 | contig 23297 bp, 19 predicted proteins | sample 4694571 | NCBI WGS metagenome assembly VTLG01 (sample SAMN12604809, study PRJNA352737) | marine metagenome | biome: ENVO:00000447; feature: ENVO:00000209|ENVO:00000569|ENVO:01000036; material: ENVO:00002151; isolation source: viral sequences binned using virsorter ...
AAGTTCAAAAACTTTTAGACGGTAAAACAGTACCTAAAAAATACCTTCCAAAAGTATCTAAAAAGAAGGCTAGTTGATTATGAGTAGCCTTATTAGAAATGCACCTCAATCAGAAACACAATTGCACATAAAACTTAATCATAAGGAATGCTTAAATTGTGGCACTGTTGAGGATGTAGAATTTAAAGAAGAGCATCAGAGTTATTTATGTTCAGATTGTGAGCATATTTTTACAGATGTTTTTTCTAGAAGGGCTATTTTGTAAATAATTAACTTTCTAAAACTAAAGAGAGGCGGTCTAATAAATCGCCTCTTTTTTTTGTCTAAAAATTACCTACTCAATTATTAAAACCTTAAAGACTCTCTAAGGGCTATATGCTCCCATTAGTATCCTAGTATTAACTAAACCTTAAAGACTCTCTAAGGTCTTCTATGGCTTTCTAATGGCTAGTTAACGTTACAGGTTCTGATTAACTCTTAATAACTTTGTTAAATCCTTCTAAGTGATGGGTAAAAACTTCCTAAGCTTTTGGTGTGGTTGGTTTTCTGTTGGGTTCTGTAGAGTTTTAAAAGTTATTTTACAGCCTCACAATTTACGCACTCACTTCGTAAACTTCTAAAACTTTTTGAGGCTTTCTAATATAAAGGATGATTTTGGAGCCTTTAAAGTCCTATTATGTAACAGGCCTATGCAGGGTGCCAGGGGGGCTACCGTATATATATGCACAATCCCATACATTTTTCAGGATTTTGAAGTGTTAAGTAGGGAGCGTAGGTTTGGTGAGGTTCGTGGAGTTTTTGAGGAGGTTTGGTCGGACTTAATAGGGGTAGATATATTACTATTCAACCCTGGGCAACCACAATGTTCATTATACAGTCCATATTCAATTCTGTCAAGTAAAATCGTATATGTCTTGACAAATCCTATAAAGTCTGTATAATATAAAGTATGCATAATCTTCCTACACAACGCAAGCTTACAGAAAAGCAAGAGCATTTTCTTCAGAATCTTTTAGAAACAAAAGGAGACCTCAAGCTTTCGGCTGAACTTGCTGGATACTCAGGAAATCACTACCAAGTTATAAAAAGTTTAAGACAAGAAATAGTTGATTTAGCCTCAGACGTACTAGCAAAGGAAGCCCCATCAGCTGCTTTTAAGTTGATTGAAGTTATGCAGGATACGGAAGCAATTCCACAAGCTAATGTAAAGCTACAAGCTGCACAAACTATACTCGATAGAGTAGGAGTTTCAAAAAAGGAGAGACTAGACGTAAATCATAATGTTCAAGGAGGTATTTTTATCCTCCCAGAAAAGGAAACATTAGATTTAAAGATGGCCGAAGATGGGGTCTATGAGGACCTTTCTTGAGGAAATATGGTTTTTTTGTAAGGCTTACCCAGGTTGGGCATTAGCTTTCTTTTTCTGTGGTTATTTATTAGGATTATCCCTTACAGGTAAATTATGAAAAATGGAATGAAAATATATTTGACAGAAGTAACGATGGATGGTCAAGCTTTTGCAGGTCCTAATATAATGGCATTAGATTTTGAAACAGCTAATAGAGCTGCTGAAGATAATGGATTAACCTTAATAGGTGAATTAGATACTATAATTGTTAATGATAAAAATTCATATACTTATACAGAATTACCTTTAGACGCAACCGTACATTAATAAACAGAGAAATTATATGGCACAATTTGGAAGCAACGAAAAACCTGTTTTACTAACTAGTAAAAAGAACAAAGGAAGACTCTTTACAAAAGGCTCTAAACCGAGACCTGGTGTATACTCACAACAGTACAAGGACAACTTTGATAAAATTTTTGGAAAGAAAAAAGATGAAAAATAAAAAAGTCAACCAAGCTGCAAAGCTGAGTATGCGTAAGAGGCTTTTTGGGAGTTTAAACCTAAAAGTGCTGCAAAAATGGTTTACCCAAAAAGTCCAGCTTTTATTAAAAAAAGAAATAATAAAACTTTTTTCTAAATACTTTTATAAAATCAATACTAAAAAAGGTAAAGCAGTAACTAAAAAAAAGTAACTCTTTAATGCCTATTAAATTTAAACCTTCTCAAAAAACATACGATAGACGTACTGATATAACAACGGTTACCCATTATTACATGAAGAACATGAGTAGAATATTTTTAGTTGAGGAACTTAATAAAGAAAAAACAACTCCTAAACTTAAACAGAAAATAAGAAATGAGTTAGTTAGACGCAATCTATTATCTGCTAGAGTCTAATGTCTAAAATACCTGCAGATTACATTAAAAAGAAAAGTGTAACCATTCCCTTTGGTTATAAGATAAGTCCTATCAAAGGCTATTTAGAGCCTATCCCAAAACAACTTAAAGCTCTCAAGAAATACTTAAACGGTATTTATACGAAACAGTATTCCTTACGAGAAGCTGCTCAACTATTAACTCAGGAAACAGGTAGGAGCATTAGTCATGTAGGTTTAAAAAAACAACTAGATAAAGACTTGTGGGATATATTCCCTGAACAATATGAAACTCAAAATGATGGTTCTTTTGTTTTAAATGAGGATGGTACTCCTCGAAAAAAAGGAGGTAGACCAAAAGGTGCGAAATCAAAATATAATTATTCCGCAGAACATAAGAGAAAACTTAAACTAGCAAGGGAGAAAAAGAAATTAGAAAATGAAAAAAGGAAGCTGGCGTACAAAGAGAACAAGATTAATTCAGAAAAAGAGTTCATTGAGAAGGCAACGAGCAAGAAAGCGTCAAAAGTATTCTCAGAAAAAGAAATAGAACAAACAACTCCTTCTGTTCAAGAAAGTTTAAAAGATAAAAATATAATATTTCATGCTAATGAAGGTCCACAAACAGCTTTCTTAGCTGCCGATGAAAAAGATGTTCTCTATGGAGGAGCCGCAGGAGGTGGTAAATCTTATGCAATGATTGTAGACCCACTCAGGTACGCACATAAGAAAGAACACAGAGCATTAATACTTAGAAGGTCAATGCCTGAACTAAGAGAATTGATTGATAAATCAAGAGAACTATATCCTCAAGCATTTCCAGGGGCTAAGTTTCGTGAAGTTGAAAAACTCTGGAACTTTCCGTCTGGTGCAAAAGTAGAATTTGGATTCTTAGAGCGAGATGCAGACGTTTACCGATATCAAGGCCAAGCCTATTCTTGGATTGGTTTTGACGAAATCACACATCTACCGACAGAATTTAGTTGGAATTATCTAGCATCTCGTTTAAGAACTACAGACCCTGAAATAAAAACTTATTTAAGATGTACTGCCAACCCTGGTGGTGTAGGTTCACATTGGGTTAAAAGACGTTATATTGAACCTGATACTCCTAATAAAAGTTTTTTAGGAAAAGATGGCTTATCTAGAAAGTTTATTCCAGCTAAGTTAATGGATAATCCATATCTTTCTAAAGATGGTGTTTATGAGCAAATGCTTAATTCACTTCCTCCTATTCAACGTAGACAATTACTTGAAGGTAATTGGGATGTAGCGGAAGGTGCTGCTTTTGTTGAGTTTGACCATAAAGCTCATGTTATTACACCATTTCAACTACCTATTGGATGGGAAAGATTAAAAGGAATTGACTATGGGTATGCTTCAGAAAGCTGTTGCCTATGGGGTATTGTCGATAGGAATGATGGAACCTTAATAATTTATAGAGAATTATATCAAAAAAACTTGACAGGTGTCGATTTAGGCTGTATAATAACTGATATGGAGATGGAAGACCCTTTCTCCGTTAATGGTGTATTAGATACAGCAGCGTGGGCAAGAACAGGTACAACTGGACCTACTGTTGGAGAAACTTTAGTTAAAGCTGGACATAAGTTAAGAAGGGCTGATAAGAATAGAATACAAGGAAAAATTCAAATACACGAATATTTAAAAGTTAGAGAAAACGGAAGACCAAAATTACAAATTTTTAATACTTGTCCTAATTTAATAAGAGAACTACAAAGTATTCCGTTGTCAAAAACAAATCCAGAAGATGTGGATACACATGCTTCAGACCACGCATATGATGCGTTAAGGTATATGATAATGAGTAGACCAAGAATGGAAAACCCATTAGATAGGATAAGAGGATTAAAACAGGATATATACCGACCTGTAGATTCTAAATTTGGTTATTAAAATATGGCAGACAACGATAATACTTTTTTAAATGCTGATAGTATCTATACAGAAGTAGAAGGCGAGTCTGGTAAAAGTTTAAAATTACTTGCTGACCAAAAAATAAACTTAGTAGGTATAGTTACTAGTCGTTTTGCAAAAGCAGAAGATTCTAGAAAAACAGACGAAACTAGATGGTTACAGGCTTACGAAAACTATCGTGGCCTATATAGTAAATCAGTTAAATTTAGAGATTCAGAAAAATCTAGAATTTTTGTAAAGATAACAAAAACAAAAGTTCTTGCTGCCTTTGGACAATTAGTAGATGTTATCTTTGGTACTGGTAAGTTTCCAATTGGTATAAACGAAACTAAAATACCAGAAGGTGAGTTAGGACAAGCTCATCTTGATATTAACAATCCTACTCCAGGGATTGAAACATCAGAAATATCAGAAAAGGAAATACCTGATGATTTAGGAAATAGAATTGGAGACCCTTATGATATTGGTTGGCAGGGTGATGGCAGAGTTTTAACTCCTGGTACATCTTTCTTTGAAGGAGAAACATCAGAAAGTTTAGAAGACCAAGCAGATGACTTTTTAGTTCAAGGTGCAAGCCCTATTCCTGAAGTTTTAGAATTATCTCCTGCTCAAGAATCAGCAAGAGAAATGGAAAAACTAATCCATGACCAAATTGAAGAATCTAACGGTAACTCTGAAATACGAAATGCTTTATTAGAAGCAGCTCTACTTGGAACAGGAATTATTAAAGGACCATTTAATTTTAATAAACGTTTAAATAAATGGGAAAAGGATGAAGAAGGTAATAGAACATATAGTCCTTTAGATGTTAGAGTACCTAGAATAGAATTTGTTAGTTGTTGGGATTTTTATCCTGACCCTGCAGGAACAAATGTAGACGAGTGTGAATATATTATCCATCGTCATAAAATGAATCGGAGTCAATTAAGGCAACTACGTAACATGCCTTATTTTGATGAAGACGCAATTCGTGTTTGTTTGCAGATGGGAGCTAACTATATAGAGAAAGGTTTTGAAAGTCAGTTAAAAGATGATGTAAAAGCCAAAGATGCTTCCACTAATAATTTTGAAGTGCTTGAGTATTGGGGCATTATGGATGCTGAATACGCAAGAGAAGTAGGGATTGAACTTGATGATAGTATTGATGATTTAGATGAAGTTCAAGTAAACGCATGGGTTTGTGGAGATACACTACTAAGAGCAGTTATTAATCCATTTACTCCATATAGAATCCCTTATAACTCTTTCCCATATGAAAGAAATCCATATAACTTTTTTGGTATTGGTGTAGCAGAAAATATGGATGATAGTCAACAGATTATGAATGGTCATGCTCGAATGGCAATTGATAATCTAGCACTTGCAGGTTCGTTAGTATTTGATGTAGATGAATCAGCACTTGTAGGTGGGCAGTCAATGGAAATATATCCTGGTAAGATATTCCGCAGACAAGCAGGAATGCCTGGACAAGCAATACATGGAGTTAAATTTCCAAATACTGCTCAAGAGAATTTAATGATGTTCGACAAGTTTAGACAACTTGCAGATGAACAAACTGGTATTCCTAGTTATAGTCACGGACAGACAGGAGTACAAAGTATGACTAGAACTGCATCAGGCATGTCAATGTTACTAGGTGCAGCAAGTTTAAACATTAAAACAGTTATCAAAAATCTTGATGACTTTTTATTGAAACCTCTAGGGGAATCATACTTTCAATGGAACATGCAGTTCTTTGAAGGCGACCTAGATGTTATTGGTGATTTAGAAGTTAAAGCTACTGGAACAAATAGCTTGATGCAAAAAGAAGTACGAAGCCAAAGGCTTACTATGTTCTTACAGACTGCACAAAGTCCTGCTATTGCTCCTTTTGTTAAAATTTCTAAGTTAGTAAGTGAACTTGCCTATAGCTTAGATTTAGACCCTGATGAGATTTTGAACAATCCTGAAGAGGCTGCTATTATGGCACAAATCATAGGAATGCAAAATGCTGGACAAACAAATGGCAATGAGGCTCAAGGTGTTGGTGGCGAACAAGGAGGCATGGGAGCCCCTGAAGGAGTTCCTGCAGACGCAGAAGAACTTGGACCTACAGGCACTGGCGGTGGCAACATCGGAACAGGAAATGTTCCGTTACCAGGGGAGGATACATTCTCTGGTACGGTTGGAGGAGCTGCCGCAACTGGTTAATGAGGCTGTGAACAGAAAAGAAGAGGAAATATAATATGCCCAAAGGAAAAGGAACATACGGAAACAAAGTAGGAAGACCTAGAAAAAAATATGCAAACGGTACACCTTCTTTGTTAGCTGATGATATGAGTTCTATAGTTGCCGAAGAAGAAGAAATACTTTTAGAAGAGCCTCAAGAAACAGAAGAACCCATAGAAGAAATTGAAGAAGAACAACTTCCAGATGAAGAAATGGAAGATAACTATATAGATTTTATTATTGATGAAGCTTTAAACGAAGACGAAGAAGCTTTATTAACTGAACAATTAGAAAGCAACCCAGAACTAAGTTTTATATTTGATAAAGTTTTGGAAGTTGCCACAGAATTTGCTGGTTCAGGACCTATTGAAGGCCCTGGGTCAGGAGTCTCCGATTCGATACCTGCAAGGTTGTCGGATGGAGAGTTTGTTTTTACTGCAAAAGCCACAGAAGAAATTGGTGCTGATAATCTTCAGCGTATGATGGAAGATGCGGAAACTACAGTAGATAACAGACTAACTGCTGCTGAAGGTGGTGAAATTAGGGAAGAGGATGTTGTTGAATATAAAGTTGGTGATAAGCCAACCATGCAACAAGATATTCGAGTCGTTAAAGAAACAGTCGGAGCAACTGCAGGAATGCAAGAGCAAGACGATTTAGTTAGCGAGGAGATTAAAAAAAGAATGCTCGACCCTACTAGAAACTACGTCAGAAGCTAAATAAGCGATAAAGCCACCCTAAATTCTTTAGGCACTTTATCATGAAATTAACCGAAAGGCTACCTTTACAAGACAAGCCCTGTTCTGCAGAGACAGCTACCTTGTTAAACGAGCCCTGAGTAGGAGAAAGAAAATGACTGAAAATGTCGAAAAAGAGGAACAAGCAAATCCTTATAATTTAAAAAAAGCTTGGCATAAAGGAGATGATAAACCTTTTGTATCTTCGGATAGTGTGTATTTTGAAGCTCCTTCAACTGAACATGACGAAAGTGATGAGATTGAAGAAGCTAAAAAAGTAGAGGCAGTAAGTAAGGATAAACCTTACAAACGACCAAACTACAAAAAAAGATACGATGATTTGAAGAAACATTATGATTCAAAACTTAATGAGTTTAAGTCTAGAGAAGAAGAGTTAATAGAAGAAGTTGCTAAAAATAGAGCAGACTATCAAACTCCAAAATCTCCAGAAGAACTTGAACAATTTAAGAAAGAATATCCAGATGTATACGAAGTAGTAGAAACTGTTGCACATCTACAAAGCGAATCTAAGGCAAAAGTTCTAGAAGAACGTCTTAGTAAACTCCAAGAAAGAGAGCAAGAGTTAGTACGAAAAGATGCAGAGAAAAGGTTAATGGACAGACATCCTGATTTTGGTGATATCAGAAACAGTGATGATTTCCATGAATGGGCAAAACAACAGCCTAAGTCAATCCAGGATTGGATTTACAATAACGCTGAAGATGCCGATTTAGCTTCTCGTGCTTTAGATTTATTTAAGAAAGATATAGGCCTTGATGTTCCTAAAAAGACAAAGTCAAATTCTAAGAAGACTAAGCAATCCGCTGCTGATATGGTCTCTACTAAAACAACTAGTGTAGACCCACAGCAAGAGAAAGTTTGGTCTGAAAGGGAGATTGCTGCTATGAGCGTTGACGAATTTGATAAATACGAAAGTGAAATCAGTGAAGCAATGCAACAAGGAGCAATTGTAAGATAAACTATAACTCAAGGAGAAAGTGTCATGGCTCAATTTTTTGAACCAAGTCCAGATACTAATGCTAACTTTGGGAACTCCGTCAGTGGACAAACAAATAGTTTCTTCCTACCCTCAGTCTATTCTAAAAAGGTACTTAACTTTTTCAGGAAGGCTTCGGTAGTTGAAGCTATTACTAACACTGATTACTCAGGTGAAATTTCATCTTTTGGAGACTCTGTAAAGATTATATCTGAACCTACTATTTCTGTGTCTGATTACACAAGAGGTAGTGATACGACTGCTACTAAACTGACCGATGCTGAAACAACTCTAGTTGTTGACAGTGCAAAAGCTTTTAAATTCATCGTAGATGATATTGAAAGTAACATGTCTCATGTTAATTGGAAAGAGGTTGCAAGTTCTTCAGCTGCGTATGCTCTCAGAGATTCATACGATGCTGCTGTAATTGCAACTATGTTTAGTGGTTGTTCTGCTTCTTCCCCTGACCATGTAATAGGTTCCGACAGTTCTACTGCTGATTCAACTATGACTCACGCAACTAATTCTGTTGACCTATTAGGTTCAGACGGAACAGGAGTAGATGCTTTAGACCTTATGGCAAGATTTGCTAGATTATTGGATGCTCAAAACGTACCTGAAGAAGGTAGATGGTTTGTAGCTCCACCAACTTTTTATGAAGAGTTGTCTAAATCTAGTTCTAAACTCTTGTCCGTTGATTACAACGCAGGTCAAGGTTCACTCAGAAACGGATTAGTATCCAGTGGGAAATTACGAGGATTTGATATGTATAAATCCAATAACGTTGCCTCAACATCTAATGCTACAGGCAAGGTTTTAGGAGGTCATATCTCATCTACTGCTACTGCAAACACTATTTTGTCAACTGAGGTCATTCGTGACCCAAGTTCATTTGGCGATATAGTTAGAGGGCTACATGTCTACGGTGCGAAAGTACTAAGAGACAGTGCTCTTATCAGTGCATTCTATGTAATTGACTAAAACTTAAAGGAGGAGGGGTCTTCTCGGGGGCTCCTCTGACTTTTTAAAATTTTTAATTAGTAGGAAATTATGGCAACATCTTATTTAGATTTAACAAATGAAGTATTAAGAGAACTTAATGAAATTCCCTTAACATCAGCAAATTTTGGTTCTGCTGCTGGATTACAACAGTTTGTAAAAGACTCTATCAATAAATCTATTTTTGATATAGCTAATGAAGAACCTCAACTACCCTTCTTTTCTGCAGGAGTTAGTGGAGGTACAGACCCTTTTTATGGAAACGTAACGGTTCCTTCTGTTGCAGGGCAACGTTGGTACTTATTAAAAACTGGCAGTTCTAATATAGCTAGTGATTATGCTTCAATAGATTGGGATGATTTTTATTTAACAACAATTAATGTAAGTGGAGAATCGGCTCCTTACGTTTCAACAGGGTTAAAATTCTTAACCTTAGATGATTGGAACAGATATTATAGAGATAGCGAAAATGAAGACGATGCTAACTCGCAAACTTGGGGAGAACCTAATTTTATTATTAAGTCTCCTGATAGCAGAAAGTTTGGTTTAAGTCCAATACCTGATAAAGTTTACAACATACATTTTTATGCGTTTGATAAACCAACCAAATTATCAGCACATGGCGATACAATAGTCTTACCAGAACAATATAGTAATGTCATAACAGCAAGAACAAGATACTATAGTTGGCAGTTTAAAGAAAGTCCTCAACAAGCAGCTTTTGCTTTAGATGACTATAAAAAAGAAATGAGAAAGATGAAATCTAATTTGATTAATCCACAACCTAAATATATGACAGACGATAGGAGATATTTCTAAATGGCAGCATCACAACCCTATACAGTTGCTTGTGGTGGAGGTTTAATAAAATCCTCAAACTCTATTGATTTATTAAAAACTCCTGGAGCTGCTCGTGAACTCAAAAACTTTGAAGTTTCAATTGAGGGCGGTTATCGAAGAATTAATGGATTTGCTAAATTTGGAGGAGCTAATTCAACTCAGCCCACAGGCGGTGTAGCTACTGTTTTAGGTGTTATGCCTTATGCTGATGGTGTTATTGCAGTTGTAGGAACTAGTATTTATTTTAGTCAAGATGGTATTACCTGGATTCAAATAAATAGAAGTTCGGTAGCAGGTGCAGGTGATAACTATTCAACCTTTACAGGTCGAAGTGTATTAACTAGAACAGGGCAAAGCCAAGCAAGTTTTTCTATATTTGAAGGACCTACTTATGATTATGGTCAGCTTATTATTTCTGATGGAGCTAATAAACCTTATAGTTTTAGAATGGAAGGTACAGGTGCTTTAAATACTAGAACTTTCTTTGCAGAAGAAATTACAGTTTCAAGTACAAAAGGTGTTAAATATATTACGTTGCATGATAAGCATTTAATTGCTGCAGGAGTAGAAGATAATTTAGATACTGTTTATTATAGTCAAGTTAATGACCCAACCTCATTTACAGGTTCTGGTTCAGGAGCAATAACAATTTCTGACCAGATAGTAGGTATTAAAGGTTTCCGTACTGATTTATTTATATTTTGTAAAAGTAGTATTCATAAACTTATTAATATAAACGATGCAGACAACGTAGCTATTGTACCTGTAGCAGAAAACGTAGGATGTTTAAGTGGATATAGTATTCAGGAAATTGGTGGTGACCTTATATTCTTAGCACCAGACGGACTTAGAACAATTGCTGGTACTGCAAGAATTGGTGACGTTGAATTAGGAACAATTAGTAAGGCCATACAACCTTTAATTACGGATATTGCGACAGCTATTAATACTTTTATTATTAGTAGTATGGTACTTAGAGAGAAATCTCAGTATAGATTATTCTATACAAACACAGGAGCTTCTGCGGTAGCTCAAAGAGGAATTATAGGAACCTTGAGACCTGACGGGTTTCAATGGGCAGAAACAAGAGGATTAGAAGTAACAGAAGTAGGTTCAGGATTTGACTCGAATATTGTTGAGAAATATTATCATGGTTCAACATCAGGATATATTTATGAACATGATTCAGGTTATAATTTTGATGGAGATGCAATTTTAGCTAGATATTCAACACCAGATTATGATTATGGAGATTTAGGAACTTTAAAGACTTTACATTATCTTAAAGTTTCAGCATCAGCCGAAGGTATTGTAGAGCCTGATGTACAAGTTAGGTTTAATTATGGTGACCCTCTTCATCCTCAACCACCAAACAATTTTGATTTAGGAACAATAAACCCTCCATCTTTATTCGGTGATGCTTTATTTAATACTAATATATTTGGTGGTGGTGAGAATCCTTTAATTAGGGTTCCATTATTTGGAAGTGGACACAGTAACAATTTTACATTTATAAGTGAAGATACAAAAGCCCCATATACCATCAATGGATTATATGTAGACTTTATACCTTCAGGCAGGAGATAATAATTTATGGCAATTACAAAAGTAACAACAGGTTTAATTTCAGGAGATGCTGCTTCAATAGATTTAAATATTGATGCAAATACTTTATTTCTAGATGCCGATACTAATAGAGTTGGTATAGGAACTACAACACCACTAAAAGATTTCGTTGTATCTAATGCAGGAGCAGAGGGCTTTGAAATTGATGCGGGTGCAACCACCAATTTAAGTGAAATCATTGTCTATAATCGCTCTGGTTCAGCTTGGAACACTTTAAGGCATAGTGCATTAGCACATGAATTTTATGTTTCAGGTGCTCAAAAAATGAAAATAGACTCATCTGGTCGGGTTGGAATAGGTAGAACACCTTCAATAACAAATTCTAAATTAGAAGTTGGGGGTGCTGATAACGTATCTCTCATAAACGTAGAAGCAAGCGGAGCTACAGCAGGAATAGGTATTGGTAGTAGTAAAATGAAGTTTTACTATGGTGGTACTGAAAGAATGAGTCTTGATAGTTCTGGAAATCTCGGAGTTACAGGAACATTAGGAGTTACAGGAGTAACAACTTTATCTGAAGATGTAACTCTTACAGGAGCTAATGCAAATATTGTATGGGATAAATCAGCAGATTCATTAGAGTTTGCAGATGGTGCTTATTTAAAAATAGGTACTGGCGACGATTTACAGCTTTTTCATAACGGTAGTAATAGTTTTATCAAGGACACGGGAACAGGTTCTTTGATTATGTCTAGTAATCAAATTTCAATTCAAAAAAGTGATAATTCAGAAGCTGTAGCTGTCTTTAACGAAGATGGAGATTGCAAGTTTTATTATGATGATTCCTTAAAATTAGCCACAGTCACAGGTGGTATAGATATAACAGGTACAGTTGTTTGTGATGGTGGTAATTTTGATGGAGCAGCTACATTTAATGATAGTGGTGCTGCAGTAGATTTTAGGATTGAAGGAGATACAGAACAAAATCTATTCTTTGTAGATGGTAGTGCAGATAAGATTGGTATAGGAACTAATAGTCCTCAAGCTCAATTAGATTTAACTGTACCAAATGCAAAAACCGCAGCAGGAGGCGTGTGGGGTTATCTAGGAAAAACTAACGAAGGTAGTAATTATTCTGCCCTACAATGTTTTCAAATAGGTAATGCTAGTGTAGAAGATAGAATGTGGAAATTCCAAACAATAGAGCAAGGAGTTTCTAATGAAGGTGTAATTGTTTTACAGCAATCAGGCGGTGAAGTTGCAATTGGTTCAACTAATCATTTTGCAAAATTAGATGTAGCTGGAAATATAAGAGCTTCAACTGGAATGCTATTTGGTTCAGACACAGCAGCAGCAAATACCTTAGACGATTACGAAGAAGGTAGTTGGACACCCCTTTTAAAAAATAATGCCGATAACAGTGCAGCTACAATGAGTATGCAGGTAGGCTGGTATACGAAAGTTGGTAATCTTGTGACGGTAGGTGGAAGTTTGACTTGGAGTTCCAATGGTTCTAATGCAAACGGAGGTTATACAGTAATTTCAGGATTACCTTTTACTGCTAATGGCACATCCAACACTAGAAATGCAGGAACTTTAGGAGCAACAACTGGGTTTACTGTAGCTGATGATGAGTCCCTTTCCCTGGTTGTTGACCCAGGTGCTGCATTTGCTTATATTATTAGACAAGAAACTGGAAATTATAATCATAACAATACTATAGCTGCATCAGGTGCAATTTATGGTTTTTTAATTACTTATCATGTATAACAATTATGTCTAGTGGATTCTAGGTAAAGAAAACAAAAATATATAATGAAACAAATTTTAAACGGAGACAAATAATATGGCAGGATATACAAGACAAAGTTCCTTTGTAGATGGTGATACAATTACTGCTGCACTTTTTAACGATGAGTATAATCAGTTAGTAAATGCCTTCCACAACGCTACAGGACACAGCCATGACGGAACAGCAGCTTCTGGCCCTGTTATAGGTCTTATTGGAGATGCAGGAGAAACTGCACCTAATAATAAAGTATTAATAGATACTACTAATAACTACATTGAATTTTATGTACAGGTTAGTAGTAGCCCTGTTCAACAATTATATATAGCTGATGGAGCTATCATCCCTGTTACTGATAATGATATAGATTTAGGTACAAGCTCATTAGAATTTAAAGACCTCTTTATAGATGGTACAGCACATGTCGACACTTTAGATGTTGATGCTAACGGAACAGTTGCAGGTACTTTGGGAGTTACAGGAGCAACTACACTTTCTAGTACTCTAGGAGTTACAGGGGCGGCTACATTAGCTAGTACCCTTGCAGTTACAGGCAACACAACTATTACTGCTAACTTAACTGTAAATGGTAATACTACTTTAGGAAATGCAGCAACCGATACAGTAACAGTAACAGCCGATGTTGCTTCTAATCTTATTCCAAGTGCAGACAGTACGTATGCGTTGGGAGATAGTTCTAATTATTGGTCGTCAGGTTATATTGATGCTATTACAACTACAGGTAATGTAGATGTAGGCGGTAACCTAACAGTAACAGGTACTACGACTTTTAACGGTGGCACAATTACAATGGGTGATGCAGCCACAGATAATGTTGTCTTTGGTGCAGATGTTAATTCAAACGTAATTCCTAATACTGATAATACCTATGATTTAGGTAGTTCTTCACAAGAATGGAAAGATTTATATGTTGATGGTGTAGCTTATGTAGATGCTATAAATTTTAATGGTACTGCTATAAGTTCAACTGCAGCAGAACTAAATATAGTTGATGGTGGTACAAGTGCTACTTCAACTACCCTGGTTGATGCCGATAGAGTCGTTGTTAATGATAATGGCACGATGGTTCAGGTTGCGTTACCAGATTTTGAAACTTATTTTGAAACAGCCTTAGATACACTTAGTAATGTTACAACTGTTGGAGCATTAAACGCAGGTAGTATTACTAGTGGTTTTGGCTCAATAGATAATGGTTCTTCAGCTATTACTACTACAGGTACAGTTACTTATGGTAGTTTATCTGATGGTTCAATAACTATTACAGCGTTTGTTGATGAAGATAATATGTCTTCAAACAGTGCTACGTTAGTACCTACACAACAATCCGTAAAGGCTTATGTCGATGCACAAGTTACAGCCCAGGATTTAGATTTTCAAGGTGACTCTGGAGGAGCCCTTAATATTGATTTAGATAGTGAAACATTAACTATCGCAGGTGGTACAGGAATAGGAACAGTAGGTTCTGGTAATACAGTAACTGCTTCTATAGACTCTACCGTTGCAACTTTAACAGGCTCACAAACTCTTACCAATAAAACTCTTACGAGTCCAACAATCAATACACCTACAATCGGTACTTCCTTAACAATTGGAAGTGCAGCGATTAGTGAAGCTGATATAGAACAAATAGATGATTTAACAGCAGGAACGGTAACAGCCTCTAAAGCAGTTGTGGTTGACAGCAATAAAGATATTGGAAGCTTTAGAAATATTACGCTTACAGGTGAGCTTGATGCAGCTACATTAGATATATCAGGCGATGCAGATATTGATGGTACTCTTGAAGCTGATGCTTATACAGTAGCAGGAACAGCTTTAAATGAATATATAGCTGATACAGTTGGGGCAATGGTTAGCTCTAACACAGAAACGGATATTACAGTTTCATATGACGATAATGATAATACTCTAGACTTTGTTGTAGGAAATATAACAGGTACAGCAGCATTAGCAACAAGTATTACAGCTTCAGCTAATAACTCAACAGACGAGACAGTTTATCCTACTTTCGTAGACGGTGCTACAGGTACACAAGGAATTGAAACAGATACAGGCCTAACATACAACCCAAGTTCAGGAATACTAACTGGAACACAGTTTACAGGAGCAGTAGTAGGAAATGTAACAGGAAATACTTCAGGAACTGCATTAACTGTAACTCAAGCAGCTCAATCAGCTATTACAAGTTTAGGTACGTTGACTACTTTAACAGTAGATAATATTACTGTTAATGGTAATACTATTACAGCAGACTCAGGGGCTTTAAACCTTACACCTGCAAGTGGTTCAGCTATAGTTTTAGACGGTACGATTAATGTAGATGCAGGAGTAGTTACAGGTGCAACAAGTGTTACTTCAACAGCTTTTGTTGGAGCATTGACAGGTAATGTTACTGGTAATGTATCAGGAAGTTCTGGTTCAACTACAGGTAATGCGGCCACAGCGACACTGGCTACTACAGCTACTGTTACAGATAGTACAGCAAATACAAACTTCCCTGTAGTTTTTCATAATGAATCAAATGGATTATTAGATGATACAGGAGCTTTAAGATACAATCCAAGCACAGGAGAACTATTAGTTCCTAATCTTACTGTAGCAGGAACTACAACTCAAGTTGATACTGTTACAATGAATGCTCAAAATGCTGTTATCTTTGAAGGTGCTACAGCAGATGCATATGAAACTACACTTAGTATAGTAGACCCTACAGCAGACCGTACTCAATATTTAATTAATCAAACTGGTTATATTCCAGTCTTAGCAGCGAGTACAAGTACAGCAATTACTTCAACTCCTGCTGAACTTAACTTATTAGATGGTTCAGCAGCAAATACAGTTGTTAATAGTAAAGGAGTTATTTATGGCTCTTCAGGAGAAGTAGCAGGTACTTTAAGTACTGCAGCACAAGCAAACATTACAAGTGTCGGAACATTAACAGCTTTAACAGGTGGAACAGGAGACTTTAATTGGGATTCAAATACTTTAGTAGTTGATTCTTCAACAAATCGTGTAGGTATAGGTAACGCATCTCCAGATGTAAGTTTGGATATTGGTAGCTTTACAGACGCTGTACACGTACCAGTAGGTACTACAGCTCAAAGACCAGGAAGCCCTGCAGCAGGTTATTTCAGATATAACACAACTACAAGTAAGTTTGAAGGTTATACAGATGAGTGGGGAAGCATTGGTGGTGGTTCTGGTACAAATATGGATACCAACATCTTTGCAGGTGATGGTTCAGATACTACATTTACATTAAGCAATGCTCCTGATGATGAAAATAACCTTATGGTATTTATTGATGGAGTATATCAAGCACACGATAGCTTCTCAGTTTCAGGAACTACATTAACATTCTCAACAGCACCTGCTAACGGTAGAGTTATAACAGTCTATCACAGCACAACAACTGTTGGTGGTTCTAACAATACTATTAACACTATGACAGGTGATAATAGTGATACAACTTTAACACTATCAGTCGCACCAGTACACGAGAACAACGTACAGGTTTATTTTGATGGTGTTTATCAAAGCAAATCAAACTATAGTATATCTGGAACTACACTTACATTTAGTACTGCTCCTCCAACAGGAGTATTAGTAGAAGCAATTACAAATACAAACACTTCTAGTACTACAGCTAATCTATTATTAGATGCTGATTCAGATACTAAGATTCAAGTAGAAGAAAGTTCTGACGAAGATATTATAAGATTTGATATAGCAGGTGCAGAAGACTTTACAATGACTGCTAATAATTTTAATGTATTAGCAGGAAGTAGTGTCAACTTTGCTGATAATAGTAAAATTAATATTGGTACTGGAAATGACTTACAGATTTACCACGATGGTTCTAATAGTTACATTGATGAGCAAGGTACAGGAAGTTTAAATATTCGTTCATCTACAACTTTGCGTTTACAAAACGCTTCTGGTGACAATTATTTGTATGGCACAAATGGCGGTGAGGTCGTGTTATACCACAACAATAGTCCGAAGCTATATACAGCCTCTGGTGGTGTAGATGTAACAGGAATATTATCTTGTAATAATAACATGGTAGTACAAGGTGGTGGTTCTGGTTCTCAAATAACCATGAAAGATAGTGGTGGAACTGTAGATGGTTATGTCTATGCAGAATCAGGAGCAGTAGGCTTCTTAGATGATGATGGTCATTGGGCACTACAACATACTACAGACGCAAGAACAACTTTTCTAATAAACAACGCTGAAAAAATGCGTATTGATTCTACAGGTGTTGGTATAGGGTGTACGCCTGGATATGATTTTGAATTAAGAACAAATGATACATCTGCTGAACCTGCAATGGTTATTAGACAGATTGGAACAGGCGATGCTTCTATTGGTTTTCAAACAGCAGGAGCAAATAATTGGACTATTGGTACTGATAATAGTGTAAATGACAATTTTATGATTGCAGAAGGGCTTGATGGTGCTGACTCAAAATTAGTTGTTACTACAGGTGGAAATGTTGGTATAGGAACTGCGAGTCCAGATAATAAACTTACAGTTGCTTCTGGTAGTATAAAAATTGCAGAAACCAACAGTCGTTTATACTTCGGTACAGTGGGTGGAACAGATAGGAGAGCCTTAGAAGGTGCAACTGATGGGTCAACTCTACAGGTAGGTGAAGGATATACTGATATTGCCCTACAAGGAAATGTTGGTATAGGAACTACGAGTCCTTTATCACACCTAACTTTTGAATCCGACCATTGGAACACAGGAACAGAAGATGGACCGTCAATACGATGGAACAATGGAATTACAACTGCTGATTCATTAATACAGTCTTTTGAAGATGCTAATGTTGCTCCTTTTTTAATTGGTATGAATTCCTATATAAATTCAGGTGGAACTTATGCTCCTTTTAATTCTAGTTATGCATCTAGCTTTATATATCAAGGAGCTTCTGGAAGTATACTATTAGGTAATGCTAGTTCTGGTACTCCAACTACAAAAATGAATATATTAAATAGTGGATATGTTGGTATGGGCCAGACAACTGACCCAGCATACAACTTGGTAGTAAATAGTACTGGTGACTGTGTACTTCAAATTAAAGCAGGAGATACTAGCTGGTCAGCACTTTATTTCGGGGAGCAATCTACTGCATATAGAGGTATAGTACAATATAACCATAATACGGATTATATGGCTATTTATACAGAGGGTGCAGAAACAATGCGTCTTTCAGGTGGAAACAGTCCTAATGTTATGATTGGTGAAACTTCTCCAGTAGGTACTGAGTATCTAACAGTTTCTTCAAATAATGGAGAAGGTATAGTCGTAGGTAGAGCAGGTACTAATACTTATAGAAATTATCGTCATGTAGGTTCTTCTGGTATTCATCAATTTATAAGCTCGTCTAATACAGCAAGTTTATCAAATGCAGGAGCTTGGACAGACGCTTCTGATAGAGCCATTAAAAAAGATATAGAAGATATAGATTATGGATTAGAAACTGTAAAAATACTTCAACCTAGAAAATATAAATTAAAAGACGATGATTCTGACCAAATTGGTTTTATTGCACAGGAGATGGAAACAATAGTTCCAGAGGTGGTTATAGGTGAAGAAGGTCAAAAGGGTATTTCTTATGGACAAATAACATCAATTTTAACTAAGGCTATCCAAGAACAACAAGAACAAATAGAAGAATTAAAAGCAAAAATAGAAACTTTGGAGACTAACTAATGGCAAACACAAAAATACCTGTAGAATTATCGAGTACCCCTGGGATTGTAGATGGGTCTAATGCGACTGCTATCACTATTGATTCTAGTGAGCGTGTATTAGTTGGATTTACTACTTCTGATTGGCCGAACCCTTCTTTTCAGATAGAAGGAATAGGAGCATCTACTTCAGGTCTGAATTTATTTAGAAATTCTAATGATGCATCTGGACCATATTTAAATATGGGTTCATCTAGAGGCACTTCAGTAAATTCAGATACTATTGTTCAAAACGGTGATGCTCTTGGAACAATATATTTTTATGGAGCAGGTGGTAGTGACAGAGAACAGTCTGGTGGCTACATACAATGTGCAATAGATGGAACACCAGGAAATAATGATATGCCAGGCAGACTTGTATTTGCAACTACTGCAGATGGTGGAGTTGGTGGTACAGAAAGAATGCGTATTACTGCTGGAGGACTGGTGGGGATTGGAACTACAAATCCAATTGCTCAGTTAGGTGTAGGAGGAGCAGGTAGACGTATTGAAATTGATGGTACTAGTGGTGTTATAAGAGGTTTTGATAGAACAGCATCTTGGGCGGCTTTAGATTTTGAAGCTTCTGCTTATACCTTTGATTGCTCTACTGCAAGAATGTTAGATGTCGCAGCTAGTGGAGTTATTATTAATGAAGATAGTGCAGATGCTGACTTTAGAGTTGAATCTAATAATTTAACTCATGCTCTTTTTGTAGATGGTGGAAATAATAATGTAGCTATAGGTCATAGTACTGCTACTGGTGCTAAACTTGCAATTTGTGATGGAGCAAATGCACAAATTCAATTCTTCCCTGAAGTAACAACTGACACTAATTTAATACAACATTATGATATAACATCAACAACCTATATGAATGCAGATTATAGAGCTGCAACTCATCAATTTAAAATTGGTACATCAGAAGCCATGCGTATTCATTCTGACGGAAAAGTTGGTATAGGAGTTGATGCCCCAACAGCACTTTTAGATATTAGAGGGTCTGGAACTGGAAATCAAAAATTACATTTCATATCTACTTCATTACAGAATGGTGGAGATATGGATTTCATATTTGGTAGAGATAATGGTACTGCTTTATCTGGTCAACTAAGTTATTACTATAATACAACTCAAGGTTCTAGGTATATACAGTTAAGAAATTATGGCAGACCATTAGGCATCACAGTTAATGACGGTGGCAGAGTTGGAATAGGAAATGCAGTATCACAAAATTTCCATAGTAAGGCAGCTAATTTAATCGTAGGAGATGGTAATGCTGGTGGTATGTCTGTATGGAATGGAACAGCCGAAGGTTGGTATGCGTTTGCCAGAGATGATGCGGTTAATTCAGATGCCTATGATGGCGGAATAAGTTATAACGGAGACAGAGACTTAAGTTTCCATACTAATGCTGGTGGTACTAGAATGATGCTAAATTCTGATGGTCTACACTTTGGCTCAGACACAGCAGCAGCTAACGCACTTGACGATTATGAAGAAGGTACTTGGACTCCAACATTTAAAGATTTAGGGGGTAATTTAGCAACACTTTCAACAGCAAACGGAAGATACACTAAAATTGGTAGACAAGTAATTTTAAATTTCCACGTAATTGTAAGTAGTAAAGGCTCTATGACTGGCAATTATCTTCACATGGGTAATTTGCCTTTCTCTCATCCAACTGACGCTTATAACGGAAGTGGAACAATTGATTACTTTAGTAATTTTGATACTAACTATTCTTGGCTTGGTTTTGATACATCCTCTACTGGGTCTGTTATGTGGCTGGTAGGTGTTGTAGCAGCAGGAGCAGCAAGTACAGTTTATGTACCAACAAGTGCTATAGGTGGTAATGAAACTTTTAAAGGAACAATTATTTATACAGTTTCATAATGAAAAAGATTTTAAAAGAACACGCAAGTGTAACCGAGTACAAAAGTACTCATAATATTAACCCTTATACCTAGTGGATTCTAGGTACGGACTGGAGAAAATAAAATGGCAATAACAAAAGAAATAGTAGAAGATAAGATTGAAGTTGTAGGAGACTACAAAGACATTCAAATCAGAGAAGCAACTGTAATTAAAGAAGATGGTACAGAGCTTACAAGGTCTTTCCATAGGAAAGTAATTAGTTGCGTTCAATCAGCATATGATGAAGATTCTGATACTTGGACACATACAGATACAGACGTATCTAGTGAGTCTACAGAAGTTCAAGGCATATCAGGTGTTGTATGGACTACTACAGTTAAGAACGCTAAGAAAGCTGCTAACGAAGGTTCATTACCTAGTTAAAAATAGAAATAAAAAATAACCGCATTAAATAATGCATAATATAAACCCTTTAACAGGAGAATAAATATGGCGATATCATACGCATGGGATGTAAGCACAGTAAATACTCGACCTTCATTAGGTGGTAAATCAGATGTAGTTTATAATGTTCATTGGAAGATTCAGGCAACTGATGATGATAATACTTTTACAGATAGTGAAGATAATGAAGTTAATTATACTTCAGGTTCTTATGGTTCTGTAGCTATTTCAACTGAAGATACTGAAAACAACGAAGACTTTATAGAATTTGAAGATTTAACTACAAGTGATGTTCAAGGTTGGGTAGAAGAGGCTATAGGTTCTGATGAAGTTGATGGCATAAAAGAAAGCCTAGACAATCAAATTTCAGAGCAAATAACCCCTACTAGTGAAACCAAAACGATTGGATAAGTTATGGATTTATCAACGTATATCATATGGAATGCTTTTATAACATTAGTGTTAGCTCCAATATTTTACAGTATTAGACAAAACGTTAGTGAATTAAAAAGGCAGGATATACTTATAAATAAAACTCGTGAAGAGATTGCAAAAGATTATGTTACTAAAGAAGAACTTAATCATGATATAGCACGAGTCTTTGATAGATTAGAAAAACTTGATGAAAAACTAGATAGGTTACTTGAAATAAAATGAAAGGAATAACTGTAATTATTGCAAATATAAAACCTAAACTTTTATCCAGGTTAAAAAAGAGAAAAACTAATGGTAAGAAAAAAGAAAAGAAACAAAAGAGCTAGAGGTTCTGTAGTTCGTACTGACTACCGTAAAGGTGGCCGTGTTAAAGCCTATGGTGGTGGTGGATATAACGGTGGTGGTTTTAATTTTGATGACTATGGAGATGGTCCTAATAGAGATGAAAACGGTGGTGGCAACGGTCAAGAAAATGGCGGTGGCGGCGGTAATGGTGGTGGCGGAGGCGGCGGAGGCGGCGGAGGCGGTCCCAGTGAAGGCGACACTAAAACCGTTAATGGTGTTCTTTATATTTATATTAATGGTGCTTGGGTTGCACAAAATTCAAATAATAACAATAATAACAATTCCGATGACCGTACAGACAAAGAAATCTTTGAAGAAGAAAGGGGTAAGCGTATTGTTGAAACTGGAAGAACTGCTGAAGAAATATCTAAAGGAAATCTTCCTAGAAATCTTCCAAAAGCTAAAGCTGCAAAATTAGTAAAAGAAAGATATGTTTATAGTAAATCTGGAGGAGGAAAAGACTCTAAAGGAAGACCTATACCAGGAAAGGTAAAAGAAAGTGTATATCCTGAAGGTACTGAACTAGGAGAAGAGGATACAGTACAAATAGCAGAAGACGCTGTTACTAAACCAACAGCTTATGAATTAAGTCCTGAAGAGGCTGAAAAAGTTGATACAATGACAGCAGAAACTGCTAGGCAAGCAGAAAAAATAACTGCTTCAACTTACGATGCTTCTTTAATAACGGATAAACCTGATGTACAAGCTGCTATTGGAGAACTTTCTGACGAATCAATAGCTAAAGTAGAAGAAATAAGAGAACTATCAGGACCTGCAGAAGCTGCAAAAATTACTGAACAAATTGCTAATGCTGCAAAAGCTGAAAATGTAGATGCTGTTATTTCAGCAGGAGCTTTTGTACCAGAAGTGAAAGGTGTAGGGGCTCAAGTATCTGAAACTCCTGAAGCAGAAGCAAAGACTAGAGAAGCTATAACAGGAGAAGCTGCAACAGGTGAAGCTGCCCAAATAGTTGATATGGTAGGTTATACTGCTGCTGAACAAAGAGTTGTAACAGGAACTGCTGCTCAAGGTGCTGCTGCAACAATGATTGCACAGACTGCAGATATTCCACCAGATATTGCTGCTGCGATTGTAGAAGACCCTGCAACTATGACAGCACAGATAGCTGATGA
>VTLG01016598.1_pt1 | contig 23290 bp, 32 predicted proteins | sample 4694571 | NCBI WGS metagenome assembly VTLG01 (sample SAMN12604809, study PRJNA352737) | marine metagenome | biome: ENVO:00000447; feature: ENVO:00000209|ENVO:00000569|ENVO:01000036; material: ENVO:00002151; isolation source: viral sequences binned using virsorter ...
CTGATCCTATTCCAGCTAGGACTGATTCAAATGTTCCTACTTTATTATTATCGCTTGGACCGGAGGTGCTTCGGGCTTGAGCTACCATCTCTTGAAAAGATGCCATTTATCCTCCTATTTAATTTGTCTAGGGGTTCCACCTATAACTTCGATGACAGCATCCCCTACCATGTAAACTCCATCTGTTTCGGCAGTAGCACTCACTATCTCTAGGGCTGTCTTGCCTTCCAGTTCAGGATATTTTGCTATGGTTTCTTCATCCATAAATGTAAATGGTGTACCTTCTTTATTCGCAGCTAAACGAACAAGATCTCTAAGCTCGTCGCCTTTAACATCATCTTTTTTGGATGCCATATATCCCATAATAGTTTCTGAAATACTTGGACTCATCTCTTTGTCTAGTTTTTCCAGTTGTTTCATTCTAAGTGCCTTGATTGAAGGGTCTTCTAAATCTTTTTCGATCTCAGCTTTAGTTGCCATCAAGCCTACTGCTTCTCTAATTTGTTGTGGTTTATCTAGTCGTTTACTCAATGCTTGAATAGCTGGGTTAATTAATTCTCCCGTAATATTTTTTCTATCTAACGTTCCTCTGTCGCTTACAATTTTACTTGCATCGATTAAAGCATCAGCGATCGCTGTCTTCTTAGCTGCATCATAGCCCATTAATTTTAAATATCTATTAAGTCTGTCTTCTCGTTGAGACTTAGCAAATGCTGCTGCATTTGCTGTGGCGTCGGCTTTCGTTTTCTTTTGAAGTTCCTGAAGATTAGGATTTAATGGTACGCTTGTAGGTGCATCGCCTGCATCTGGTTTCTTATCGCCTGTTAAATATTTATAACCACCATATAGTCCAAGAGCTCCACCTGTTGGAGTTCTTGCAGTATCGTAAGCCCATCTAAGAGGTTTACCTAATAGTCCTCTTCCTTCATATGCTTTTCTACCTATTTTATATACAGGATCTCTTGCTACCCATCCTTTAGGAGTCCATACTTGTTTAGTATCCCCTATAATTTTTTGTGTAGATTGAAAAGGACCTCCTGTCCATGGACCTACTTGTTGAGTAGTAGTCTTACCAGTTACCGGTCCTGTTGATCCAAAAGTACGAGATGCCCAATCTTTAAATGTTCTACCTGCTCTTCGGATATGTGGCAATGTTCTGCCAACTCCTTGACCAGCCTTTAACCAAAGATTATGATGTTCCCTGCCTCCTGTTCGAGGATAGACTGGGTTACCTACGAGTGCAGCACCGCCGCCTCTATAAGGTTCTCTAATACCATGCATGATCCCCTGCTTAATAGGGCCACCCATATTGAACATTGGTCTGTTTAAAGTTCTCATTATCTTATAGTTCCGATCATTGGTTGAGGGTGGAATATTTTTTGATACAATCCTCCAATCCCTAAAGCCGTGCTTAAAGCTGATGCTGCTGGACTTTGTTGTTGAGGTTGTTGGTACTGTGCTTGAGCTACTCCACCGGTTAATCCTGTAATACCTGATCCATACTGAGATAATCTTCCATAAGGTTCATAAGCTGCAGTCTGTGCGGCTTGTTGATCGGCTGTTAATCTTGCTTGTTCTTGTGCCTGTCTTAGGCTTCCGAGTTGTCCTAGAGCCCCAACATCTGCACCTAAAGCCGATCTTTGAAAATTAGAAAGACCCATTTGTGCTGAGCCCAATCCCAATTGAGCCTGTTGTATAGCTTGTTGATTTTGAAATGCTTGTTGAGCCGCGCTCTGTGCTTGACCAAATCCTTGTTGTAATAATCCTGCTTGAAGCAGGGCTCTGTTTCTATCGGATCCTAATTGATATTCAGCTTGTTGAACGCCTTCACGTCCTCCACCAAAGGCACCGGGTACTCCGAGTGCTGCATCTCTTAAACCTTGTTGTTGTATTTGTGCTTGTTTATCAAATTCACCTAACGACGCATCAATTACATCCTGTTGATACGGCGACATGAAAGGTTGGTAAGCTGTGGGTCCCGTTAATGCTCCGAGTCCACCTGCCGCGGTTCCTGCTGCCCCTACATTGGCCTGAGCTGCTGTTAAATAAGGAGAATAAGACCCAACCCCTTGTTGAGCTAAGTTAATAGCCGAGGTTTGTAAGGGATCTTCGCCAGCTACAAATTGTTGACCGGTAAATTTACTTGTATCGATCGGTACACTATAGGTAGCCGTTGCCTGTTTGGCGTAGTCTTTGGCTGTATCTTGTAAATAGTCTGGTAATCCGTTTGCCATTATCCTATCCTCGTTTCTAATTGTTTCATATTGTTATACATTCCTTGAGCGCCTTGAGATTCTTCGGAAATTTCTCCGCCTGCTTCTAAATGGTTCATCATATTTTCCATGACTTCTGCGCCAGCATCGATGTCTCCACCGCCAGCGTTTCTTACAGCGTCGGCTGTAAATACAAATTCGTTTTTACTAAGTCGGGCTGGAACGTCATCGGCTCTTTCTTTTCCACCGAGTGCCACAAAGCCTCCTTCATTTCTATAATCTTTTTCCATGCCACCCAAATCCATGATCCCACCTTCAGCTGCCATTACCGGCGCTGCTCCTTGAGGATCGAACTGAATATCTTCTTCTTGCATCGCCATTGCTTCGGGTTGTTGTTCCATCGCTGCTTGATAGACAACCATTAATTGTTCTTCATCTAATTCTTCTAATCGTAATTGGAAAATTTCCATTGCTAAAGCTTCGAGCTGTTCTCTTGTCGGTTCGCCTTGAACCTCTTCAATATTTTCTTCCATCATTCCTGTTGGAGTTTCAACCATCATGGATTCATCTTCTACGAGTTCTCCACCTTGGTATCCCATTCTTCCTCCATGCGCTGCCATCTGAGGGGCTTGTCCCTGAGCCATGGGTCCTTGAGCTTGAGCCTGTTGTAATACAGCCATTTTAAATTGTTGATAAGACATTGTACCACCTTGATTACGATACTTTTGATATTCCATTCTTAACATTTGTTCTGCTTGAGCTTGTGCAGGTTGACCACCATTGGCTAAGCCAACGATTCCACCATCTTTAGATCCATAGTATCCAGACATAACAGATTCTGCTGGTGGTAAAAAAGCTAAACTTGGATCTCGATCTTTTGCCATCTGTCTAATGTTAGCAATACTTGCAGGCGTTACACTCCAGTCGTCGATTACTGCTTCTTCTTCATCGCCGCTTCCTAAAAAAGGAAGGGCTGTTAACCCAGCACCTGCAGCTAAGAAAGCTGCTTTGCCTTTATTTCCTTTTATTAAATTCCATAGGCCACCGGCTCTCTGACCTGTTTGAGGTCCTTTTACTATGGGAGTCCCTCTTAGAAGACCCATACCCTTGCTCCACCAGTTTTTACCAGCGCCGCCCATTCCGGGTATGCCAAATCTATTAAGACCATAGAGACCACCACCGATTAAAGCGGCTTTTCCTAGAGGACTTTTAACTACTTTCTTAAGACCTTTACCTATCTTTTTAGCTATTTTTCCTAGAAAAAAAGGTTGACGAAGACTTGCTACGCCTCCTTCTTCATATGGTTGTCTCTTTGATTTTGTCATAATTTTGCCTAAATTTTGAACCTACTTTGTTTTGCCAAATAAATCAAGCTTCGGCATGAGGACATGGACATCTCTTCGGATGTCTTTTTCCTGTATTCCCTTAGCTTTCCACTCTTCGTCGGTCTTATATTTCTCCCCTGTTTTTAAATTACTTATCGTTGTTGTCACTTTCGCTGGCTTAAGTATTTCCATTACCTTGTAACCTCCTTTTTAATGTTTAAATAGGTAATTCCAATGGTGACAGAATCCCCTGAACTCATCGTGACCTTTAATAATTTACTTCCTTCCACGACTAAAGGTAGTGTCAATATTTCTGTACTTGCATTAGCACTTAAAGTTTGAAGATTAACAATATTAAAGGTGTTATTTTTAATCGTGATAGTAGGGGTATTACCTGTGTTATTCGTAACACGGAAAGATTTAATAATATAGGTTTCACTAATCAAAGGAAGTGTATTTGCAGGATCAAACATTGTTGTCTCATCCGTCGTGGCTAAATCGACTCCATAAAATTTGTACTGGTTTACTACTGCCATTAGTCAACAAAGAAGCTCATCGCTTCTATCTCCTGTCTAAGCTCTTCTTGAAAAGAAGTATTTAATTTATTAATAACCGCGTCTAGATCACGGACTAAAGATTGAAAAGTTCGTTGATCATATTCTTTACTCGCACGAGTTAAAGCTTGTGTAATTTTTGCCATTATAATAACCTTGCAATTCCCCCCATATTAAAAAAATCTCCTCTTGCTTCATTTCGTTGAGCCATTAATGCTTCTCGAGCTCTAGCAGCTCTTGCTAATTCTGCGTGTCCTTCAGCTCCTATCCTTCCTGTTTCATCTCGATAAGGATCGAAAGCTTTGCTGACACCATACTGAGCTAAACCGGTTAAGGCAACTGGAACAGCAGTCCAAGGATTCATAAGTCCCATACCCATTCTCCCAAATTTGCCATACCTACGAAGCATTGCAGCTGCAGCTCTTTGTCCTGATGGAGTCGTTCCTTGTATACTTCTACGTAAATTGGGATGATTAATCACAGCAGATAGACCACCTATTCCTGAAAAGAGTTTATCTAAAAAACCCATTTTAGTTTTAGTTCTAGGTACTGAAATTTTTCTTGCCATTAAATCAGACTCGCTATGCCTTGGTCTTGTTCATCGATACTACCCATATCCATGTTTTGATTATGAAACCAGTTTTTAAAGTCATTAAGAGTTTCTATTTCTATAGGCACGATTCCTTTCTCACTTAAAGTTTCCCATAATCCAAACCACGCTTCATCGGGATGAGGTGCAGAAACCATCTCCCCACCTTCAATCCCTTGATCTTTCATAAATTCAAATATGTTTTCAGCTGGTTCTTCAGGATCTGATCTAGATGCAAACTTTTTTCCTAAATTAAAAGCTGCACCACTAGGACTAGCCCAGCTAAGTTTTTCTACAAGATCTCCCCATTTATAACCAATCCTTCCTCCATCTTTAGCTCCTAAAGCCAAAAAGTTAGGATCATTGAACTGATTATTTACTCCCATGTTATTAGTTAAATTATTTGGCATCGTAGTATTAGCTTGTGGAAGACGCCAATACTCTCCTATTCTGTCACCAATGATCTGTTCGTTCGTTGGCATAGTTTCAATAGGTTTTATAGCTTGTACTTTATCTCGATTCCACCACTTCTCTAAAGTAGGATACTCACTAAATTCTTGAATTCCACTCAATAAATTACTTCCCCTGTTCTGAGCCCAGTCTTTAGCGGTGAGGCCCGCACTTATAAGTCTACCTGGAATTCCTCCCAAGAAACCAAGAGCTCCTCTTAATAAGCCCCCAATACCACTTCCTCTTGTAGCTCTGTAAGCTCCAGGAGCAAATGCTCTAGCTGCTCGTAATTCGTCTCTACTTACTCTATTTCTAGGACCAAACCAACCTGGATTAACATTTTGACCGCCTCCTGCTGCAATAAATCCCGATCTATAATCTTGTAGATCTTTATTACTCAGTCCTGCAGCTAGTGTATCTGATGTATGTTTGCCACTTTCTGCAGCACTTGTCGCTGCACCAGACATACCAACTTCCCTACCAGAATCATCTTTGGATCCCCAGCCATTTAAACTCATGATGCCTGCGGGTCCTCGATTCACTCCACCATGTAAGGATTTATGTAAATCTTTTTTAATAAGTAATTTTTTCTCTGCGTCTGTAATATAAGCGAGTTCTGTTTTAGGATGATTAGGAGCCGACTGCCAATGTAAAGGAGCCTTTACCATTTTTTGTTTACCTAAATAGTTTTTAACATTCCCTTGCATGTTATAATTAATTTTTTTATCTATGGCCATTATCTTCTCCCATCGGGTTGTATATCCAGCCTAAAGGTTCCCAGTTTCCAGTCCTGAGAGACCGCTGTGTTCTCTATTTTTAATGCAATAGCTCGTGCCCTTGCGCGCGTATCGACTTTATCAGTGGAGCTGCTTATTGTAAAGGGTCCTAGAGAAGAACCTGCCGTACTGTCATTAGGATAATCTCTCAGCATTAAAGTAATTCGCGTGTCTCCAGTTTGACTAATGAAATCTGGAATAAATCTTCTGATCTTCATAATATATTCTCCATCACCCCGCATATCAGGAGCCCCTAAAAGTTGTCCTTGTGCCGCTCGTTTTTGAGTAATATCAAAGTCTCCTGAAGTAATGTTAGCTAAGATAGCGGTAACCGCTCCTCCTGCGTCTACTTGATCGGTCCCTGTTTCATGTTCATAGTAGATGGTAACACCATCCGTATTTCCTACGACATCAAAGGATTCATCATCTGTATTGTCATAATAACATGCATGAGGTTTATCGTAGATGGAAGAATCTTCCCAGGCTGTTCGTGATAAAGAGCCTGTGTACCATATAGGTTTTTTAAGCATGACAGATTCTAAATAATTATACGTCACGACTCGATCTACTACATTAGAACCCGAACTACAGTAAAACCAATTCACTTCTCCAAAAAGATTATTCAAGCCACAATTAATTAAATTTCTTGAGGTACTATTCAGATCATCAAAAACATAGTCTTCAACGAGACAGGGCATCGATTGAAGTTGACCTGCGTATTGAAAGAATCCGTTTTCGGACATCCAGAAAGCGGTACCATCCACTTCCATGCATGCATTCTTACCAATGAGTCCACAGTTCGTTCCGACTTGCTCGAAAGAAAAGGTAAAGGGTTGACCAACAAAACGCATTAAGAAGATGGCTGAATCCGTCCAAATATAAATAGCATCTCGACCTCGAATGGCTCCCATGATTTTAGATCCATTCGCTAATCGCTGTGTTCCTGCGGTATTCGTTGCCGTTGGAGTATAATCACTGGTACTTTCCTGATCCGAGAATCGAATAAACATATCATCTTGCGTTGCTACATTTCCAATTGTAGTTTCAGTTCCAAAGAAAATTAAGTGACGATCAACCGGAGATACGAGTACGTGTCTTGAAGCTGTTGGAGCTCCTGTAATAACCGTGGCTCGGGTCGCCGTTGGATTAGCAATGGTTGAATCCCATTCAAAACATTTGCCATTATAAATCAAAGCAATGAGTGTAGTTCCATAATTATCTAGAACCCATAGGCCAGGTTCCAAGGTCACTTCTTCGGTAGAAGAATCTCCCCACCCGACATAACTTGAAATATTAGTAATAGTTGCTCCTGCTGTATGCTCGGCTAATGTCGTTCCATCAGCAGCACGGGCTCCTCCACTTAAAATTCCTGTACTTGTATCGTTAGCTGTAAAGGTAATATCCTCAGTCCCTATTCTAATGGTTCCTGAAGTAGGAAACGCTGCGGAACTGGTTAGTGTAACACTCGTCACACCAGCATCGGCTGCAATCGTTGACACCAAAGTTGTGGTAGCGGGTCCTGAAGCTGTTCCTGACCATTGTCCTGTACCCCAACCAAAGCCTCCCAACTCTTGAGCTGGTCCGACGGTATAATAAGTTTGAGCTCTACAACTTCCTACGTTTGCTGTGGTTCCTGATGCGTTAGAATCCATCGTAATCGTAATAGTTGTTGCGGAAGGAATGGACGTTGCCATAAATTTTTTATCTTCAAAAGCGGCATCGCTGTAGCCTGAGCCCGGAGGCGCCGTAACATTATCTAAAAGAACAATATCATCTTCTGACATACCATGCACAGAAGGAAAAGTTATTGTAACAGTAGGCTGACTTGCCGTTGTAGAAAAATCACAACCCGCAATCGTATTGTTGATAGGATGAATATCGTGATATTGACCGCCTGAATAGACGTATAAAATTCTGTTTGTACCTATCGCAGCATATTTAACCCCTGCGTTATCATCAAAATGGTGAAGGGCTCTTCCAGCCCCAGTTAAATTGTCCCCGCCTAATTGATCCCAGCCACCTAGTTTTTCAGGTGTACCGTATCTAAAACGGACATTATCTCCCCCTGTCCATTGCCCTTCGGCACCGGTAGGAGTCACTTGTTTATTGAATCCTGGTAGAAAGTTTACTTTTTGTAGCATAGTTAGCCTCTCAGGATTGTATACTATATCGTTGATAAGGGATCAATCAAAAAGCAGGAGAACGGTGGGGTCCTCCTGCCTAAATAACTCATATCAGGATTTTTTAGGAAGGACAATAGTCCATTCTACGTTTGGTAACAGCTCTTCTAGTCTTACCTCTTTTAACTTATGCTTTTTTATATATTTCATCAGTTCTTGGGTGTCTATTAAAATCCATTCTTTGTTATTTTCAAACAGTACCTTATCTGCTCGCGCATGGAACTTTATTAATTTACCTTTTTTATCCTTTGGAAAATCTTTTAAAAAACGTATGTCAAATTTTAAATGTTCATTAGATACTCTGTCTATCATTCCAGAAACTTGCCATTGATTATTATCTAAATTCCATGTCACATTTGACAAATATTCTTTAACAAAGTTAACATTCATATCTCCGCATAAACCTAATATACCCACGAAACAAATGAAAACCTAGTTCCTTTTTTCACGGGTTCCACTCTATGGGGATACATAAAATTAGATGGAAAAATTAATATATCACCTGTTTTTAATTTTATTTCTTTATCTTCAAACATTATCAATTCCCCTCCTTTATAATTTTCATTTAGAGACCCAATAATACTTAATGTTGGAATTCCCCTACGTTTACCATCAAAGATAGAGTGAATATGATCACAATGTTCCGCCATTCTAGTACGCAATGAATATTTATTAAAGCGCACAAGAGTAAAACCATTCCAGCCACCATACCAAGGAGATCTAAAATCTTCCAGAACGTATTTACTAATAGCCTTCCAACATGCATCCATCATTGCTGCCCGAGTGGAAACTTCTTCAGCATAACTCACAGCTAATTCATATTTGCCAGACCTTGCAAAACTTTTATTGCTCTTGGGATTATAAAAGGTATGTTGTTGCCAAGTTGCTTTTTTCAATTCTTTAAGTGTTTGTTTACATACATCTTTACTTAACAAACCTGGGTAAACCACAGCATAATCTTCTATATTTTTTTTCACAGCTTTAATTCCGTTAAGTGAGTGTCAGTCCCTAGTGTTCCTTTCACAAAAACATTAAAGGCTAAACTTACTCTTGTATCGGTGCGTGTTTTCTGCTCTACGGAATGAGTTAGTGTAGAAGGAAATAAAACAAGATCGTTTGTTCTTACGTGATAAAACCAACAGTCAGAATTATAAGGGTTAAAGGATGATAGTCGTGGTTTAATTTGTGAGCTAGCAGTTCTATAAAATATAATCTTATCATTATCTTTATCCGCATTAATATAAAAAACTCCGGATACCAAACTGTTGGGATGCGAATGTCTATGATGAAATTGATTGGATCTCGTATAGTTTAACCACGACTGCGTAATAAAGGGCTTAACGTCCTTAGCACATAAGACTTTATTAAAATAATCTTGGACACAGCTGAAAAGTTCTTTTTTTAAAGAAGCAAAAACACGATGATTTAAAACGTAATTATCCGTTGAAGAGGAATTACCTATATTATCAACTAAATGACTACCCGCACGATTGTCTCTGAAATATTTTTGTTCTTTAGCAGAAAAGGGTCTTTCTAATCTACTCCAATACACAGGAGTAGGAAATACATTAGTCATGACTGCTTCTTTCATATGAACCAGTCTCTGTTTATCAGATATCTTTCTCATCCTGTGTGCCTTATAAAGGAATACACAGCTCAAGTAAAGTTTCTTTATATCCTATAAAATATAGGAGAGTAGTAAAAATTGGTCGAAAAAAATTATCCGTCATCAACCCAAGACCGGGTTTCTTCATCCCACTTAACTCTCGTTTGTCCCACCTTTCCACCATTCTCTTCTGATAATGGTTTGGGAACAGGGGGATCCCAGCTACAGGTTGTTTCATTAAAAATCCAAGATGGGAAAGGTTGAATATCGAGAAATGCATCACGACCTGAATCATAAGGCATGCCCGGAGAAGCAAAATTTTTTCTAAAAGGAGTTCCACCTAGTCTATGAACTCCCTTGGTTGTATTGTAGGAAGCTTGTTTCCAAACTGTATCTTGACCAAATAAAGTTTTTAAGAATTGAATTCCTTTGGCTTCACTTTCAACCCCATTGTCGTCTAGTTCATTATTGTGAACCGCTATTGTTCTTATTACTTTATTTTCACCATCTAATTCTGCAAAATAAGCCATTTTAATTTACCCAGTGTAGGATCCAGTTCCTGTATATTTTACAATGGTATAACCAGGAGAAGTTGATGTATCTACAGTTGGGGAACCCGTTGTTACGCCGGAATAATTTCCATTAGGTATTTTTAAAACAATAAATCCAGAACCACCAGTTCCAGCAGATCCACCGCCACCGCCTCCACCAGTATTAACTCCTCCAGCACCGCCTCCAGCACTATATATTCCTCCTGTAGCACCTCCACCTTGACCGCCAGGCGCTGTAGGTCGGCCGGGATAACTTTCACCGCCGCCACCGCCGCCATAATAAGTTGGGGTTCCTGTAATTGAACTCGCAGTTCCATCTCCGCCTGCACCACCGGTACCTGTAGTGGCATTAGCTCCATTTTCACCATCTTGGCCACCGCCACCGCCGCCACCGCCGCCCGTATTAGTAAAGGGCGCGGGTCCAGCTGCTCCGGTACCACCATCGGCACCTTGTGAAGGAACCGTCGCAGGAGTATTTCCTTCTCCACCGACTTGACCAGAAGGGCCACCACCACCGCCTCCTCCAGCGCCACCATCTTCACCAGCGTTACTCAAAGAGAGTCCTCTACCTCCTCCAGTGGAAGTAAAACTTGTTATATCAGCACCAGTAATTTCACTGTCTCCACCATCTCCAGGTGAACTATTTCCAGGAGCAGAACCTGCTCCAACCGTGGCTGTATATACTGTGTCTTTTGAAAATTCTAAGGTTGTGGATGTTCGCATTCCACCGCCACCGCCACCGCCGGCAGAGTTATTTGCTGAACTACCACCTCCGGCTACTACTAAGCATTCAACTGTATAAGGGCCTGCGGCCCCTCCAGCTCCGAAACCTAAAACTCTATAACCAAAAGACATATTACTTTCCTCCTATTAAGTTTATGCGTCGTTAGCAGCATCTGTTGTATAAAATATTTTAATTCCTAATAATCTTACATCCCCTGTAAAGGTATCACTGCCACTTGTTGCATTTCTAGCAACTTGAAAATATGTGTATGTATCCGCTGCTGCTGATTTAACTGTTACTGCAGCACTTACTGGACTAACTAAGACATCTTCAACTGTACCTGTTCCAGCGTCTGTAACGTCTACAGCTGCATTAAAAGTTACGTCAGAGGTTGCATCATTCGCAACACTAACACCTTGAAGACCAATAAGACAGTTTCCTGTATTAGTAGTACTTGGACTCCAAAAAGCTTGGAACGTTAATGTACCTTCATTCCATGATTTAGGCATTGCAATAGAAAACTGTGCATATTCAATTGTACTTGCATCAAAATCTAAAACCTTCATTTCAGGTCTAGTTGCTGTAGTTTCAACTGCATTTGCTTCAGCTCCATTTGTTGTTGTGCCAAACATCGCTGTCGCTGGAACAAAAATAGTTTCTAAGCCTGCAATTTTTACAGCACCTGTTGCATCGGCTGCATCCACAGCTTGTACTTCTCCAGTTCCATTAGGAGAAAGTGTAATATTTCCATTAGCACCATCTGTAATTGTAATGTTTCCAGAGTTTGTTCCACCATTTGTATCTAAAATTAAATCGTGAGTTCCACTAGTCGTAATATCTCCAGCGGCACTTCCTGATCCAACTACAACTTCTCCAGTTCCATTAGGAGCTAGAGCAATATTTCCATTGGATGTCGATGTAATTGTGTTTCCATTAACATCTAAGTTACCACCTAATTGTGGTGAAGTGTCATCAACAACATTAGCCATAAATCCAGTATTAACGATATCTGGATTAGTGCCATCGTTCGCTGTTGCATAAACAAGTACTGTTGCGCCATTAGCAATTGCAACACTGTCTCCTGAACCACTTACGTATTTAAAGGTTACTACTTGTCCACCTGTTGTTGCGTTTTTGATAATATAAAAAGTTTGAACGTCTAAAGGAATAGTTACATTTCTACCAGCTGAAAGAGAACCAGTTAATTCTATAATTCTATGCGCAAGTGTCGCGCCTGTTGCTCCATCCGAAACTGATAAATCTGTGTCAGCACCATCTGTTACTGCTTGTGTGGTATAACCACCTGAAATTTGTTCAATGATATTCCAGTTTGTATTTGTTAGTGTTCCCCATGTACCGGCTTTTTCGCCAGTAGTCATGAGCTGAATTCCAAGTCCCGTATAATTTGATGCCATAATTTTCTCCTTAAGCTGTGTGTTCTATATCTGTATAAGAAGTATTTCCAGTGATGTCAACATCTTTATAACCCAGTGGGGAGACTCCCCCTGAACCTAAAGTACCAGCAACTTCAAAACCACTTAGACCTATTTGCATATCTGTTACTGTTGTACTTCCTAATGAACCAGTGATAGCTATTCCAGTTAGACCTCTGGCCATATCTGGAATGCTTCCCAAACTGCCCTGGCTCATTGTGCCACCAATACCAGTTATTGGAACTAATTGAAGTTCTCCTACGGTAACGTCGCTTACACTCATCGTTGCTAGGAATGATGAAGGTCCAAATACTACATCGGCCACTTCTAAAGTTCCCAACGACATAGTGGCAGCTATTCCACCTAATCCTTGTGTATGATCAGCACCATTATTAATGGATATAGATCCTAAGGATCCAGTCGCTAATAAAGACTCAGTAAGAGTAAGTTTAAAATCGTAATTTAATGTTAGTGTTCCTAATGATCCTGTGATTGCCAAACCTGTTAATGGCTCTCCAATTTCTATGTTTACTATACTTTCTTCTCCCCAAGCATCATTGCCCCAAGTACTTCTACCCCAGCCGGCACCACCTATTAGGCCAGTCATTTCCAATCCTGTAAGATCAGCTACCGTTGTAGTATTTTGTCCCCAGTTACCAATACCCCATTCATCTCTGCCCCAACCTTCTTCTGATTGAGCATAAGCTAGAGTTCCTAAAGAGCCTGTAATTGAAAAACCGGTAAGTGAAATAACGGGATCATAACTATCGCCCCAAGGTTCACTACCCCAGGAAGCCCGACCCCATCCTTGTTCTGAATAAGCTGCAGGTTCACCGAGACTACCCGTCATGGATAGACCAGTTAATGTTAAAGTGAAATTATTTTGCTCGCCCCAGTTACCCTGTCCCCAGGTTGTTCCGGATTCTCCCCAAGTGTTAGCCATAAGGAAGTGCTCCTTACGACGTTATTCTGATGATAGCGTCTGATGCGTCGTTAGTAGGAAACTGAATTGTAAATGTTCCAGAAGAAACAGTTTTATTTCCACCAAAATCAATAGTACAGACTGATCGGTTAGTTGTAAAACCAGTTAATACATCTGTATTATAAATTAAACATCCACGAGCTGTGAAAGACGCTGATGTCCAAGATGTATCTGAAAAATCTGTAAAAGAAGTTACTGTTGTTGTGCCAACTCCAGTATTTGTAAGAGCGTTCCCGCCGGCACTATATCCACTTCCTGAAACCTCGTCACTAGCACTGTAGACAGTTGTTGTCGTTCCCATACTAGCGCTGTCATCATAAAGTGCAATTTTAAAAGCGTCTCCTGCTGGTGTATCTCCTGACGCATTAAAGTTATGCCCGCCTTTTAATAATTCTGCTTTAAAAGTATTTGTTAGTACTGATGCTATTGCCATAATTTAATCCTTTGTTACGGTGACGGAGAGTTAATTGGTATTCTAACTGTTCCATCTGTGTAATCGTCTCTTCGTCTACGTCCGATTTGCACTCCTGCAAACTTCTGTAGTTCTTGTTTATATTTATTTTCGTATAATGTCAACATGTCCATAGGGCCTTTTAAATATCCAAAAGCCTCCACGAGAGTAGCATATAATAACCCCTGTGGAAAGTACTGACTTATATAAGTTCCAGATGTTTTAGACACTAAACTTTTAGGGACCATATCATAATATATTCTAAAAGAATAAGTAGCATCTGGCGTCGGGGCTAAATAAAGGCCTCCGGAAGTAGTATCAGAAACCGCTGTAGCACCCCCAAACATGGCATAATATTTAGGAAATCCTGTAACATCCTGATCTGGTTGTCCTGCTTCTGTTCCGGTGAGTCTATTAACATATTCACTTAAATAAGTTTGGTCTTTTTTAATTAACCAGGTTCCAGGTCCTGTAGTAGCGGAGGTACTATTAAAAACTTCTACCCCACGCACAAATACTGTACCTGTCAACCCTTTAGTTCCTAAACCAGGGACATTAATAGTATTATCATCAACAGCTAAATTTCCTTCACTAACAAATCTATTATTATCGCTGGGAACATCATAAAAAATTCTAAATTCTGCATTTTCTATAAATCTGCCTAGAATAGCACCAGTCAAAACATTACTGTCTACTTCAGTATAATTTCTAATGTCAGTTTCTAATGCTGAGAGTGTATATCCGGCCATAATTAATAACCCCTTTGTACAATAGTGTTACAGCTTGAGCAACTCTTCATATACCTTGAATGAGTAGTGCAGTGAGTTGGTTTTGGTTTAGAGGGCGCTACGACAGGGACCTCTTTTTTACCAAATAATTTTTTAAGAAATTTAAACATTATGATCTATCGTTTACGGGTCCGCCGAAAACGAAAAAACCTCCTCCTGTTTCTACACTACTAGCCGCATTAGCTAAAGTAAAACTAAAACTATTGCTTACAGGTAATGTTGAAGGTTGCCCTGCGTAAGGAATAGTAGTGTCAATTTTAGTTATTTCATATGAGCCATAAATTTTTGCTCCAGAAGTATGAGCTACTGCTGTAGTTGCTTCTGGTGTTTTTCCATAGGAAGGAGCTGCTGTTCCTCGGGTACAGCCAGTTAAAGTATTGGTACTTCGACCAGTATATTTAATTGTTTCACTTGTAATTTTTCCATACTGTAACGAAGATTGATCTGTGTCAGTTGATTCAATAACAATATATCCTGATGTAGGAAATTCTGAACCATCGGTTAGTACAATAGAAGTATCTGTAGCTGTAATAGTTGTAGCTAAAGTCGTACTCAGTTCAAATGTAGTAATTGCTACACCTCCCACAGGATTTTTAACTTGATAAAATCTAACTGCATCTCCAGTAGATCGTTGATGTCTATTTTCTGTTACAATAACTGTAGTTCCTACTTCCGTTGTAAATGGATTATTATTTAAAGGGGCTGGTGTAGCAAAAGCTACTCTTGAAGGTCGTGATCTAAATAAAGCCTGAGGATCCGCACTTATCGGTTTAGGTTGTAACTGAGGTTGTTTAGGTTCGAATTCTGAAAAATGAACCCAAGCACCATTCCATTCCCTTACCATTTCCAAATAAGGAAAAGCTAATCCAGATCTATCTGAAATAGCAAGTGCATGTTTACCGGAAGCAAATGTAGTCATAATTAAGCATTAGGATAGTAAACCTTAGGAGCGATATAAGTACTTGTAATATCAGCGTCCTCTTTCACGGCTCTAGCCAATTCGTCCTCATAATAAAGTTTCATTTCTTGTGATCTCTGCGGAGCATTTTTTTGTGATAAATAAAATGCTAATCCTGCAGTCATGCATGGAGCAAAACGATAGGGTACATTAGTTGCATTGGTATAAGCTCCTGCATCTTGAATTCTTCGTGAATAATAAATATTTAATTTATTTCCATCCACCGCGGCACTTGGAGTTAAATAAATTGTTAAAGTTGTTCGATCAACAAATCTTTGAACAAAGAAAGAAGTAGGTGTTCCTTTTGCCTCTTTATTAGAATAGCCTTGATACTGAGATCGACTTACTTCAGTCATGGGAGAATCAATATCTGTAGAAGTAATTCTATAATTACATTCTAATATATTGTCCATTCCTGTAGCATGTTGAGTTACTGCATCCCCACTGCTATGAGTTGCTGCCGTAGTTCCATTGGAACCGCGTACAGCCCCTGTAAGATTCGCTGCGCCTGTAGCAGCAGATTTTCCTGTGTATCTGATTGTTTCAGAGCCAACTGTAATTGTTCCGCCTCCTTGACTAGCGCCAGGCATGTCTTTAACCTCGGTCAAAGGAATATCTGTTACAGAGGCATTAATGCCTGCAGATAAAGTAGTTGTTAATCCGTTAGAAGCTCCGTCTTGAGGGGATCGATAACTCGTATAAACATTTTGTCCTTCTACTAAAGTAAAACTTTGATTCGCTACTTCCCAATAATGAAGTCCTCTATTACTCCATTCAGAAAATAAGAGATTTAAAGATCGTTTAGCTGTTTTGAGTTGATACCCAGAAACGTTTTGTAAACCGATTCTTTCGTAAGCCTCTTCTACGATCTCATCAACCGGAAGAGTTTTATCGAAAGTGTATGATTGAGAAGTAGTGTTAGCCATGTAACCCTACCCGTCATAGTATACTGTTATACCTGTGACATCCGCTGCAGTTAGATTTATGTACGCACCCGCACTAAACAGTACTCCATTATCAGGAATGTAAGGGTCTATATTGCCTACTGCACCGGTTAAAGGAATCGTTAATAAAGTAGTTCCTGTTATTGAAGTGTTCTTAAAAACTATATTTCCAGCAGAAGCTTTACTTGTACCTGTTATTCCTCTGATTCTTGTTCTTCCTGCGAATACAGTTCCAGTAAGTGCTCCTGTGCCCAATATTCCTGCTTGAATATCGGTTGCAATAGCTCCATCAGAAACAATACTTGTAACCGTCAAATATTTATTTGCAGAATTTACTGTTGCACCTGCTCCAGGACCTGTAAGATCCTCTGTTTGAGCATCTCCATTCCCATCAGTTCCGGTAATCGTAAATGTATTACCAGTATTATTCGCACTTGAATATAAAGTTATTGTTTCCGTAAGGTTTCCATAAGGTCCTCCATCAGCTATAACTAAAGTTGTAGCCGAACCTGATGCAGATACTTGATCAGCATCGACACCATCCGGTTCAAAAAATTTCGCTTTTACATCTGATACGTTTGCCATAATTTAATCCTTTAATCTTCTAAGCTCCCGAAGGAGCTTAGAATAATTTTTTTATTACAGTTCAGTAGCTGCTGTTCGTTCTTTGCCAGCCACTAAATAGTCAATAGACATAGTTTTTGCTACAGCTTCACCGTTTTGTATAGTGAAAGATAAAGCAATTTCCTCATCGTCAGGGGCATTTGTATTAACACTAGTACCTACAAGATTATTATCTTTATAGATATAGAATTTACGATCCTTTGTAGAATAGTAATATCCAAGAGTAGTCCAAGTGTCATCAGCCATTGTACCTGCTGAAGTAGTTGTTGCCGAACTATCTTTGTTCACTACCAAACTTACAGTAGTTGAACCATCTGATTTCAGAAAGTAAATACCATCTGTAATAGCAGCAACCGGAGTTGTGTCCGTAATATGAAGTCCTACGATCATGTCTGATTGTGTAGCATCGCTTACTTTAACTCTGCATTTAAAGAAAAAATCTTTAGATGCATCAAATAAATACGATTCATACACGGCTCCAGATCCACCTGCCCACTGTAAAGAATCAAAGTCATCATCTCCAGCTGCATTAGTTAAAAGAAGAACTCCTCCGTCCGCACTTGTTAGTGCTTCAGTAGCAGATCCTGTACCAGCTTCAGTTGTAGTAATAACCCAATCCCCAGCAGTATATTTATCAAAATCAAGAGTTTGAAGATGAAACTTAATTGGATCAGGTAGCTTTAATTTGCCCCCCGAACCATTAGCAGTTACATTTGTAACTCCTGATGTAAAGTGTGTTGTCATATAATCAGCGCCTCCTCGCGCCAGTTATTTTTTCTAAGCAAAAAATAACCAATTTATGAATTTAAATACTTAGTACTTAATCTATACCCCAAATTTAAATTTGGCGCAAGTGATCCTGTAGTTTTTGTATGATTTTTGATAGCGCTTAAGTGGCTATCGAAACTTCGGCCTGGGCTTCTTTGATCTTACTAGTACGAGTTGCTTCTTTAAACTCTTCGGCAATAATCTCTTTAACAATTTCCTGAATTTTTTTATCGATATATCCCATATGCAAAGTATATCTACCTTCCTTCAGGTGCTCCTGTTGCCACTCTAGTTCCAAGGACCTCTTCGTAGTGTATAGGTCTTCGGTCATTGCTAACCTCCTCATAGGTTATCCATTTACGATTTTTCCTCGTAAATCCATCAGACTCGAACTTTACCTCATTTTTTCCCAGTTTGTCAAGGATGGAGTTTTCTATGTCTACAGCAGAATCTTTACACTTAACAGTAAAGTCAGCATAATAGCCATGGTATCGAATCTGTACTCGGAAGTTTTTCATAGGTAATTTCTAGCTTTATTAAGTAAATGGGGCGATTTTGAGGCCGCCCCATTAATTTTCTTCAGGTATTACGCACCTTCGACACCGAAGATACCTCTAGGGTCAGATACGCCAAAAACGTATCTTGCTCTAGCTTTGTATCTAACGTTGCCAGTATCAAAGTCCCCTTCCATCTTAGTAGTAAGAGGAGCTCTGTCAAAGTGTTTCATCCCATTAGGGACATCTGTAATGATGTACCAAGCATCAGTATCTGTTAGGTAGTTGTTCACTCTATAACCTTGAGGAATCATACCCATAGATTTGACTGCGTTGATATCATTGTCAGCCGTTCCAACTCTACCTTGAGATTTCATCAATCTCTCAGCAGTGAACTGATTAGCAGATGGGACAATCATCTTCACACCTTTAGCAGCAATTTTTAAACCTCTTTCATCTGTCATTGCAGCGATATCAATTAACGCTTGCTCTAACGATGTTTCGTTTAAATCTGCTTGCGTAGTAAGAGTATTTGAAAATACTCCTGCTAGCGTTGGGTGTGCAGTACTAAATAGTGAAACAGAATCGCCTGAATCATAGTTATCTGTAGTAGGTAACCCTTGAATCAGAGGAAATACTGATTTTACTTGTTTAGTGTTTGCCATCGATCTTGCCAATGCTTTTGTGTAACGAGAAGAAAGTTTGTCGTACAGGTTATCTTCAATAGCTTCCTCAGTGATTGCAAAAGCGAGAGCGATTGTCTCGTTAGTGTATCTTGCTGTGAAAGTTTCTTGCGCTTGGTCAAAAGCAACTCCAGATCCTTCTGGTTTTACTAATGCGTTAGCGAAACCTGACAACATAACTTCTTCTTCAAAAGCTCTGTCAGATGACTCAGTCGTATAGATCTCCGCCGACTGATTTTCGTATTGTTTGTACTCCAGGCCAAATAAAGCATTTAAACCTGGCTCTAGTTCTTTAACTAGTTGATTACGTGATATTGCCATGATTTATACTCCTTATATTCCAGCTATGTTATTACCTAGAATGTGACTACAGATCATAACTCTCCATACGCTTCCGCTTACGGCGACGTCTTGATTCTGTGTGTCTCTAGTAATTCCCAGTAACTTCACCTGATTTGCAGCTGTCGTTACAGTACCGAATGTGAAACCCGAAATATAATTCGGTGCTCCAGACCCTGCATTGTCTACGATTGGTGCAGTTCCTCCTGCATCAGCTTGTGTAGTGCTCGTTAGGTTAGTACGCATTTCAAACATTTGTTTTGGATCGTCATTGACGAGACAAGTCATGTCTGTTGCGGCATTATTGGGTGCCCAGTTGGACCATGTTGGCTTCTGTGTACTCGGATCAGTATAAAATGCACCGTTTAGTGAACCTAATGCATTAACAACTCCAATACCTGCCGTAGCCACGACAACGTATCCTGTAGCTGCTAATAACACTAAATCATGATGGTCGATTGCTGTTGTTGATGCAGCTTTCTTCCATTCACCTAACCCGGCGTTATTGTCATTCTGACCCACTTTTCTGAGAGGTCTCAAACCGAAACCTGTCGTACTTTGATTAGCCATAGTTTTCTCCAAATGTAGACCATTATTCATAGTCTACGGTTAATTAAAATTTCGTTGGTTAAAAGTAAATTACTTTTTGCCACCGAAGGTTGTACGAGACTGTCGATCAATATTGATCGGCATACTCTTATGCTGTTCCTTCATCAAATCGTTGTCTACTGCATCCATCTGATCTTGTCCCATTTTGGAAAAATAATCAGCTCTTTGCTTCGCGATCTCTGTTGGTACCCTTGTCAGCACAAGGCCTCCGTGCCCGATCACCCCTGCATACTTGCCATCTGATATTGCTGGATAGTCATCTTCTGGATATTCATCGGCTCTTACTAACTCATACCCGGACCTTAAGCGTCCTTGTATGTTTTTCGTGTCGAGAAATCCCATGATTTCTACCCTGACCCATCTGTGTCTGAATCCAGTTGGCGCGTTGGGCGTATCTAAGTACGATGGTGGAGTCCAAACTTTCTTACGTAAAGTCTTAGCTCTAGTCTGGCTCGCACGGGAAGTAGTTTTTGTTTCTTTTGTCATATGCTTATTCTCCCTCCGTGAGTTTTACTTGTCTTGCATACTCTTCTAGTGGCACACGCAATTTTTTAGCGATTGCTACTTGTGAAGGTGTGAGTTTCACTTTTTGGCGACTAGTCCTTGGACTACGCGTTGCAGAAGCAACGTTTTGTGTAGGTTTACTAATCGTTTTTTCTACAGTATTACCAAATTTTTGGGGGAATTCAAGTCTTATTCTCTTATCAATCTCTTGATAGTAAGAATCTGACTTTGGATCATACCCTTCTTCTTCAGTAAGTTTTCTATGTAGATCAAAAGCGGTATAGGTCATGGCATTATCTTTACCAAACCATTCATTTTTCTCCGCCCAATCCTCTGCTTTTGGATCTGGTGGCGGCGTTTGTTGAGTAGGATACTGAGCAGCAGGTCCTTGCTTTCTTGTAGTTTCTCTAGCAGTTTCTTCCATTTTCTGTCTACTTTTGATCTCTGCAAGTTTGCCTTGTTCATATCCAAGTTGTGAGATAGCCGTTAAAGCTTCAACCTCAGCTTTTTTATCATCCGCTTCTCTAGAAGCACTGAGTTTAGCTTGAGCTGCTGCTAAAGATGATTGAATTCTATTCTCCATTTCTTTGGCATAGTCTCTGTCCAAAGTTGTGGCAGTTTGAGTCAACTCATCTCGTTCTCTCATCACACGTTTAGCATAAGTGACAGCTTCTTCTTTTTGTCGCTCTGCTTCACGCATTTTTCTGGTAAGTTTAGCAATACGTTTTTTAACGCCCTCGCTATACTCTTCCATCTCTTTCTTTTGTTCTTTCTGTTCTGGTTGTTCTTTTACTTCTTCCTTTTTGTCTGGTTCGCTAGCTTGAACATCAGGCTGCTTATCAGGTTCCGCAGGTGTGTCAGCGGGCTTATCACTGTCTTGAGTAGTTGTTTCATCTTTTCCTTCTCCTTTTTTATCTAAATCAATTTCGGTTGCTTTTTCATCAGAATCCCCGACATCAATTAACTCTTCCTTTGCTTTTACTTCTTCTTTTACTTCTTCTGGCATAGTTCCTCCCTATGATTAAATTTCATGGAATATATCTTCAGGGTTTTCCACGGTCGCTAGAACTTCATCATCATTGAGAAGTCTAACTTCACCCCCATCTATTTTCATTCTGGATCCAGCGTATCGTGCAAAAATAACCCAAGTTCCTTTTTTACACCAAGGTCCATCAGGATATCTTTCTTTATCTTTGTACGCATCGGGTCCTACTTCTAAAACAAGTCCACAAGTCGATGCTACTTGGGAACGTTCTATAACGTCGTCAGTTATAAGAATACCACCTTTAGTTTTCTCTTTCATTTTGAAAGGCAAAACTAAAAGTCTCCAACCAGTTGGTCTGGGCAATTTAGCGTGTTCGGATGTTAAATCTTTTTCGGGCTTTTTAGGTTCTTGATCGTATTTTTCCTGAAGGGCATCCCTATGTTTTGGGACTTCCTTTTGGTTTGATACTGATAACTGTTCCGTCATTTTCGTTTTGCTCCTTTTTGTTTAGCAGGCTGGATATTTCCTGACTCATATACTGATACGTTCGTATCTGTCCCAACATATACTGATATTTCTCCATATTGTCAACACCGCCAGAAACCATGGCTGCTACGACATCATCATGTCTCATTTTAATGATTTTTTTAAGCTTCTCTATAAAGATTAAATCGTCCATTATTTTTTTCTCCTTTTTGTCTTTTTCTTCTTTTTAACCGGCTTACTTCCATAGGCTTTTGTCCATTCGCGAGCGATCTTTGGCTCGTTCTTCCATAAGTAACGTCTTTGCTTTTCTGATCTAAATGGCATTATTCTCCCTTAGGAATCTCATAATCTTTTAATACTTGTAATTTTTCTTCTGCAGCTGCAATTTTATGTAACTGACAATCTAATTCTTTTTGATGGTTTAAATGTTCACTCACAGCCACCGAATTTTCTAATAGCAATTTAATTGCTGCATCACCCGCTGCAATTTCTGCCTCATATTGTTTCTCTAGTGCGTCTATTAAGACTGCTCTCATTAAGCTGATTTTCTTTCTCTCGCCATTTTCTTGAATGTTTTAGCAAGAGCTTTAGCTCTGCCTGTACATCCTGGTTTTGTAATTGGAGTGCACTTTCCTTTCGTGCCTCTTTTCTTAATTGATCTGTTAACTTTCTGAATCCATCTACCATCTTTAGCTCCAACACGTCCGCCTTTAGCATAGCCACGATTCAATTCGGAATGGACTCTAGCTATTTCAGCTCCACGATTTGGATTGTATCGTTCGCCTTCAACACGACCTAGTTCTTCTAAAAGGTTCGTACGTCCACCGCCATAATATCCAGCTCTTCCACCTTTAGCATACACCCTTTTTTTACTCTTCATTGGAAACGCTGCTGTGGAATCAAAGTATTGTGGCATTATCTATTAATTTTTCCTCTTTTACGTTTGCCCCATTTTCCATAGGACTCGTCACGTCTGTCTTTGAAAGATTGTTTCTTAGTAGATTCTTTTCCACGTCTTGCGCTGATAGATTCGTCTTCTCTATCTTTGTAACCTTGTTTTTTAGCTTTGCCACCTTTCTTCATACCACTTGAGTATGGAAATCTAACATTGCTTCTTACACCGTTTTGTCTCATTATCTTTTAGCGACTCCTCCGCCTCTTTTGGCGATACCCATGGATTTAACACGACCACCTTTTTTATAAGCAGCTCCCATTCCACGTTTGGCAATTCCGCCACCTTTAAAACTTAAATTAAAGTCGGGTCTCACTGTAGT